>Ga0187846_10000078_pt1 | contig 57073 bp, 50 predicted proteins | sample TC_taG_FD_161473 | JGI IMG/M metagenome (GOLD analysis project Ga0187846, IMG submission 161473) | Biofilm microbial communities from the roof of an iron ore cave, State of Minas Gerais, Brazil - TC_06 Biofilm (v2) | ecosystem: Environmental > Terrestrial > Deep subsurface > Cave > Wall biofilm... | reverse complement strand
CTCGGCGCACCTCGGTGCGCAATCCACGATACCGGAGGCAGACCTCCTTCCTCTACTTCCTTGACTTGCCGTCCTTCCATTCACTGCCCTGACGCTCCAGTCTTCTCGTCGGGCCATTATGTCTAAACACGAGCAATAAAGAGCTAAACAACGGGGGCCTAAACACGAGCAATAAAGAGCTAAACAACGGGGGCCTTCCCGAACAATAAGGACCTAAACAACGAGGGGTGGGGCGCCCCCGACCGCGGCTAGTATGCCCCGCATTGCGGTCAGGACCGAACGCGCCTCATCCACTGGGGGCGTTGGTGGATATGATAAGAAGAGAAGGCAGGACCCAATCGACGCTCCTCGTCTGCGCTCATAGTCGGGTCAACCCGCTGCCAACAGATCATCAAGTTCTCTATCTGAGCTGCCCTCACCATAGCCAAGTTCTCGGCCCTTCTCGGCATGGCAAATCGCCGGCAGCGGGCGACCGCGATCGGCCGAGGCTGTGTGGAAACGCCGTGAGCGATCGGCTGTGAGCGCCACTGGAGGTCGGAGTTGGTCCGCCGGAGCGAGCTCGTCTGTTCAGTTGATGCGAGGGTGAGAGTCCCCGTTTAGGCGACCATCACCTTCATCAGCGGCTGCACTCCCAGAATCTTCATCGCTCGCTTCAGGTTGTAGGCGAGCACGTGCAGACTGATCTCCGTCCTGACCTTGGGCAAGGTCTTGGTTAGGAAGTGCGTGGCACCCATCCACGCTTTGAGCGTGCCGAAGGGATGCTCAGCGGTCTGTCGACGTAGTCGCGATGTCTCGGGCGCGCGGTCGAGCCGATCCTGCATCGCCTCCAACACCTGCTCGTGCTCCCAGCGTGTGATCCGTCGATAGGGGCTAGGCGTGCACTGCGCCTTGATCGGACACTTCGGGCAGGCCGAGGGCCAATACCTGTGCAGCGTCATGCCGTGTTCGACTGTGGTCATGCGCCAGATTGCCCGCTCACCGGCCGGACAGTGGTATTCATCACGCCTTGCGTTGTAGACGAAATCGCGCTTGTCGAAGCGATCCTCGGCCCGGCTGTTCGAAGTCAACGGCTTGGGGACCATGGCCGTGATGCCCTGGCGCTCGCATTCTAAGATTTGCGTGCCGCTGAAGTAGCCCCGGTCGGCCAGCGCGGCGAGCTTGTCCGTGCCAAGCGCCTCGCGCGCTTGCTTGGCCATCCCAGACAGGTGGGTTCGAGCGGTGCCAACGTTGGTGACCTCATGGGCGACGATCAGGTGGTGTTTGACCTCCACCGCCGTCTGTACGTTGTAGCCGACGATGCCGGTGCCACGGCCAGCACTGGCCATCGAGCGCGCATCCGGATCGCTCAGTGAGATCTGCCCATCGGGGGCTTGCTGCATCTGTTCGCCAATCTCATTGAGTCGCCGGATCTCTGTCTTAATGGCTTCGATCTTCTCCTTGAGGTGCGCGATGCGGGCCTCGGGCACCGACGCGGGCTGGCGATCGGCACGGTCCAGGTCGGACAAGCACTGTCCGACGCTCTGCTCCAGATGCTCGATGCGCACCTTGAGTTTGTGCTCGGTGAAGTTCTTGTCGCGCTGATTGACCGCCTTGAACTTGCTGCCATCGATGGCCACAACCGCCTCGGAGAACAAGCCCGAGCGCCGACACAGCACCACGAACTGGCTGCAGAGGCGTCGAATCGCCTGACCGTTGTCCCGGCGGAAATCGGCGATGGTCTTGAAGTCCGGGGCTAGTCGGCCCGTCAGCCACATCAATTCAAGGTTGCGTTGGCACTCATGCTCTAGACGCCGGCTGGACTGGACACGGTTGAGATAGCCATAGATATAGATCTTCAACAGTACCGCCGGGTGGTAGGCCGGACGCCCAGTCACAGCCGGTGTCGTGCCTTCGAAACCCATCGCGTGAAGATCCAGCTGATCGACGAACACATCGATCACTCGGACTGGGTTGTCATCGCCGACGTAGTCCTCAACGCACTCGGGCAGCAAACCGATTTGGTCTCGGGCTTCACCTTCAACAAATCGCTTCATGGAACCACCGCGAGGACATGCGTACGCTCACGCCGCGATTCAGTACGTGCACGTAGATCATCGTCTCGTCGGACATGGGCTGTGCCATTGTGACCCAGCACTCCTGGATCTCCAGCGGGCGGCGAAGGTCATGAAATCGGACGAACCAGCGCAGCCGGTAGACGTACCGGGCGTCTGGTGCCGGAATGGTCACGCCGATAAGCCACAAGCAACAAGCTCCGGCCGCACCATCCAAACGAGTACCCAGCGACCCTCCGCGTCGCGTTCCAGACACACGACGCTGCCCTGCTGGTACGCCACCACCGGTGGCTCGCTGCGCCCGGTGATAAGCAGTGCGACGAGCTTCCCCATAGAGGGCTGGTGTCCTGCTACCAGCGTGTCTTCGCTCCAACCGCGCAGCCGATCGGCCAATGACTCGACCGGATCATTGGGATTGATGCCGGCGAGCGCTTCGGACGTAACGCCCGGAGCGAGGCGCGCGGCAAGCAGTTCCGCAGTCTGACGCGCACGGGTCTTGCCGCTGTGATAGACCTTCGCGACTCGCATGCCGCCATTCGCGAGCAACGCAGCTACGCGTTCGACATCGCTGCGGCCACGCGGCGTGAGCTCGCGTTCCGGGCTCACCTCTTCGGGATGCGCCTCACCGTGCTGCACCAGATACACACGCATCGCTCAACTCCTTTCCGCATCGGAGTGCATGAGCTGCTCGTTCACCCACTGGATCACCTCACGCGGGAGGTGGTCGCGGTTCCGCGCCGTCACCTCGCGGAAGACAACTCCGGGCAAGCGCTTCACCTCTTCGATCAAGCCGCCCCCTTTGAACGCCACGCTCGCCACGATCAATCGATTGGCGGCGAGCAGCCGCCGCATTGCCTCGACGAACGCGATTGAAAAACATTCCATTTTGCCAATCTCGTCAACTAGAAACACCTCAGCGCTGCGCGGGGCGAGCGTCGCTTCCGCTATCGCGTCGACCGCTGAGACGTCGACGCCGTACTTCCCGACGCGATGAGGCAAACGGATGTCGATGCTTGCCATTAGCCGCGAGCGTCCGTCGAGCGTCACGATGCGAAAACCGGTGCGCTGGCCACGAGAACGCAACTCTTCGGTGTAGAAGCCGGCGATCCGCTCGCCCTTCATCGCATCGGCGACGCGCCGGATGACGGTCGTCTTGCCGATGCCGGGTCGGCCCGTGAGAAGGAGCGCCTTCATGAACGCCGGAGATCACAGCCCTTAAGCCGGCGTCCTTGATGTACCCGAGCCCCTGCAGCGCAGGCAAAGGGGTGACCTCCCGCAACTCTTCGCGCTGTCGGGCCAGTCCGACCACGCAAACGAGCGCGAGCAAGCACCCCATCAACCGGCGACAGCGTGAACCCTAGGCCGCCTTGGCGAAGTGCCCGTGCGGGCAGTCGCCGAGAACCCGCAAGAAGTCCCGCATGGCTATACGCACCAGGTGCTCGTGGTCGCCGGCCTCGAAGTACACCTGGGCCTCGGCGAGCAGGCTGTCCTCGACGATCGTGTCGATGCCGTAGGCTGGCCCGAGCGCCGGGATGGCGCCGGTCTCGCAGTCCGCGAAGAGCATCGCCGCATCGTTCTCGGTCGCCAGATGCACCTTGCGGCCGAGCTTGCGTCCGGCGTCGCCGAGCTGGAGCCGACACGTCGCCGGCAGCACGGCCAACACGTAGTGGCTGTGCTCGAGGTCCTCCTCGAGCAGGACGGCCTTCGCGACGTGGGTCGGGTCGACGTGCGCCGTGCCGGCCGAGCGCAAGCTCGTCGCGGTGTGGCGGTGCGCGATCAGCTCGTAGGGAACCTGCCTGGTGTCGAGAAAATTCTTGAGGGTGTGTGCAATCGTCATGGCGGAACCTCCTTGACGGCCGTGGACTCGGTCCGATTCACAACCCTTGTATAGCACGCATGACGCGGGCCTGGTGCCGCAGGGACGGGCTCCGACTACTGGCTCGCAATGCGCGCCAGGATCGCCCAGATCTCCTCGTCGGAGAGCGTACCGCCGCCCAGGCTCTTTTCCCTGCCGGGGGGCGAGCAAAGTCAATGCAATCAGCGGCTGTTCTCGCCTTGGAAACAACAGCCGTGATGATCTTCAAGCACGGCGAGTACGGGAATCTTACTTGGCCTCAAGGTCCGGCTACGGGCCAATTCCGGAAATTTGGCACCGCACGTCACGCAACCGGACACGCCACCCTGGGCACGTAGCTCTCGTCAGGTACTCATTGCCCGGTCGGCGGCAGACGCGCCGAGTTGTTCCAGGGGCCGTGTTTGCGATACGAGCAGCTCGGCTACTGGCCGGGCTTGACCTTTTCGTCGAGGAACTGTTGCACCGCTTGGAAAAGCTGCATGCGGTTTTTTTCCATAATGACGGTGTGTGTCCCCTCCCCGATCTGCACATAGCGCTTGTAGGGGGCGTTTGCCAGCTTCTCGAAGTAGGCATAGAGCATATAGCTGGGAAGATCGGCATCCCACTCGGCGTGCGCCAGGAACGTTGGCACGCGAATGTCGGCTGGGTCATAAAGTGGCCTGCCAGCGCTCCAGAATTCGCGGCCATCTGCGACAACGCCGTTGGGCGCGCGCAGCACGGGCGGCGTGCGTGCCGCACCCACCGGGTCCGTCGCGAAGGTTGCATCCGCCCACGCCTCGAACCATCCCGCCGGAATGAGATCGGCTTTCTTGGTCTCCGGCACCCCGGTGAGCCACCGGCCTTTGGCGGCCTCCCGCGAGACGGTGCGGTAAGCGCCGAGCTTGCCGCCCGAGTCGGTGAGCGACGGTGCATTGCGCAGCCACTGCGGCGCATAGAGAACGAGCTTCGCTACCTTGTCGTTGTGCTGGACGGTATACCAGCCCACGATACTCGTGCCCCACGACCAACCCATGAGATTGAGCTTCTCTACCCTTCGCCGCTTGAGGATGAAGTCGACGGCAGCGCCTAGGTCCTTGACCGCGGTCTCGGTGCGGACAATAGGTTCGTTCTGGTCCGCGGGCACATCCATCTCCGCCGGCCGGGTTGACTTGCTGTAGCCGCGCACGTCGACCAAGTACACGTCATAACCATGTTGCGCGATGTAGTCCATCCATGACAGCCCGTTCAGCGACAAATCGAATGCCGTCTCCGCGGGATAAGTGGCACCGTGTACAAAGAGCAGGATCTTCTCGCCGGGGACCGGCTTCAGCCCCGCTGGATGCTTGTTGCGCACGTAGAGCTTGATGCCCGGATCGACCGCCGGAACCATGAATTCCTCCATGGCGACCTTCGGCGGGGCGGCGCCGGCGGCGGAAAGGCCGAGCGAGAGCATCAAGGTCGCAGTGAGAGCGTGGATGAGAGCTGTCATCGATTTCCTCCCGGTGTCATTATCTGAAGACGGATCAGCCGACGAACCGTAGCGCGACCGCGCTTGCCGCATCGAGCGAGAGTCTTCACCACGGTCGGCGCGGGTACCGGCACATTGCTCGCCTGCCGGCACTTGAACGAATGGGCGCATCCGGGAGTCATGGTGGGCCGTGCTGGATTCGAACCAGCTACCAATCGATTATGAGTCGACTGCTCTAACCTATTGAGCTAACGGCCCGTTTCCACTCTCAAACCCTTGCTTGCTGCGGCGGCCCTGAGTGCCAGGACCTGCTGGGGTAAGTTGCGCCTGAGGCGAACGAGGGCGCCCGCGCGGGCGCGGACGCCCTCGCCGCTCGCGGGGGCGCGCCTCGCATCGCGGCCGGCGGATGCGGTAGGGGCGTCACTCAAGGCTTCGCATACTCCACAAACACGTTCTTCCCGCCCTTGATGATCCACTGGCCCATGCCGCGGCCGAGCTGGTCGCCGTTCGCCGTGAAGTCGCACGTTGAGCCGGCCCCGGAGAAGTTGGTCGCCTTGCCGGCGCGGATCACCTGCAACGCCTCCGCCACGTCGTCGACGTATTCGCCGGGGCCGTTGCACACCGGGATGATCTGCTTGGACCAGTCCACCGCCATCGGACTCTTCGCCTTCTCCATCGCGAGCGCCGTCACTACGAGTTGGTCGTGCGTGTTGGGCGGGAACAGATAGACGCGGTCTGCCGGCGCACCCATCAGCACGAGGAACTTCTTGTAGCCGGGCGCGGCGATGTCGGGCATCGGCTGAAAGTGGCGGATGCCCTCGGCGACCTGCGGCCCTACCGCCTGGACGAACCGCCCTTCCGCATCCGCCATGATCGAGAGCGCGACCACTTTGCTGTCGAAGCCGCCGCGGTACACCTCCTTCATGATCGAGACGAAGTCGGGAAACAGGCCGAAGCAGTACACCGCTTCGGGCTTCTTGCCGAAGATGCGCTCGACCTCCGCCCGGTAGGAGGGCTGCTCCGGGTTGTAGATCAGCGAGTCGACGATCTTGCGTCCGCCGCCCGTTACCTGCTCCTCGAACACCTTCATGATCGGCAGCACGAACGCATTCTGCAGTCCCATGACGCCGAAGGTCTTGGTGTTCGTCCGCAGCGCGGCCCGACTGATGACCGTGCCCCAGTCGGTCGCCTTGAGCTGGAAGCGCCAGACGTAGCCTTGCGTGTCGCCCTCGGTGATGGCGTTGGCGGCGCTCGATACCATCAAGACGACCTTGTTCTGGACGGCAATCGGCCGTGAGGACATTCCCTCCGGCGTGCCCCAGTAGCCAATGAGCGACTGGCACTTGTACACGTTGATGAACCTCTGCGAGAGATTCGCGGCCACCGCCGCGCTTGACTCGGAGTCCTCGATGAAAAGCTCCAGCCTGCGACCGCCGAGGATGCCGCCGGCATCGTTGATCTTCGCCGCGGTGCGCTTGGCCGCCTCCGCCATGTCGGGCCCGTACGCGGCCGCGTTGCCAGTCATCGGCAACGCGACGCCGATCGGGATCGGCGCGCCCTGGGCATGCGCCAGGTTGAGGAACGGGAACCCGAGCGGCGCGGCGGTGGCTGCCCCCAACGCTTTCAGTACCTTGCGACGGCGAAATCCATCCATGTGGAATCCTCTTCGCTATCAAAGAGACGGTGCTGCGGCTTGCCCTTGGCGCTCGCCGGACCGGGATCCTTCCCGCTCGAGGTCGATCTCCAAGCGGTGCTCGCGCAAGAAACCGTGCGGCCGGTAGATTAGCAGCAGGATGAGGCCTACGCCGATGATGATGATCCGGAGCGAGGCGAGCTGCGCCGCGTCGAGCGCCGGGATCAGGTCCTTCAGGAACCGGGAACCTTCGAGCAGGACCATCACGAACGCCGCGCCCCAAATGACCCCGAAGTTCGAGCCGCGGCCACCGGCGATGACTGCCATGAAGGCGTAGGCGATCACGATGTACGAGAACTGCGTCGGATCGATGTACTGGTAGTAGAACGCATGCAGCGAGCCGGCCAGCCCGATGAGGGCGCCACCGATGGCGAAGATGCGCACTCGCGCCCACAGGACGTATTTGCCGAGCGTCGCCGCGACCACGTCGTCCTCGCGCACCGCGCGGACGATGCGCCCGAAGGGCGAGCGCGCGATGAGCTGTAGCACGCAAACTGTCCCCGCCAGCAGCGCCAGGGAGATCGCGAGCAGGACATACTGGTAGTGCTCGGGGGCGACCGCATCGCCGAACGGGCGCGGGATGCCCGCCAGCCCGAGTGCGCCCTTGGTGAGCCAGTCCTCGTTGAGTGAGACGAGCCGCAGCATCTCGCCGACACCTAGGGTAACGATCGCGAAGTAGTCCTCTTCGGTGACGCGCATCGTGACCAAAGCGACGAGCGCCGACAGCGCCGCGACGATCGCCATGGCGCCGACTGCGGCGATGAACGTGTTGGCGCCTGCCTTGAGCATGAGCAGCGCACAGGCGTACGCGCCCAGCGAGTAGAAGCCTGCAAGTCCGAAGTTGACCATCCCGCCCGAGCCCCACTGGAAGTTCAGGCCCGCGGCGAGGATCGCCGAGAAGCAGACGACGGTCGTCATCAGGATGAGGAACGAGATCATCGGCGGATGTACGGCTGGCCGAAGAGCCCCTGCGGCCGGAACACGAGAATTAGTGCGAGTACCACGAGCGGAACGCCGATGCGGTAGTTGGGTGAAATCGCGAGCGTCGACAGCTCGCTCGCGACGCCGATGATGATCGCGCCAATGAACGCGCCGAGCGGGCTGCCCAGTCCGCCGAGAACGGCAGCCGCGAACACCGATACGAGGTAGTTGCTGCCCATCGGCGGCTCGAGCGCTCGGTCCATTGCGACCAGAACGCCGGCGACGGCGAGCAGCACGCCGGCGATGAAGTTCGTACAGCGGATGACGTGTGGGCTCTCGATGCCACGGGCCAGTGCCAACAATGGGTTGTCGGTCACCGCGCGCATCGCGCGGCCGATCGGTGTTCGCTTGAGGAGGAAATACATCGCGCCCATCGCAATTGCGGAGACGAGCATGGCGATCGCCTGCTCGCGGTTCATGCGGACGTCGAAGAAGCGGAACGGTCGCGCGAGCTCGTAGGTGAAGCTGCGCGCCGCGCTGCCGTAGAAGAAGCGCGCCACGTTCTCCAGGATAAAGCCGAGCCCGAGCGAGGCCACCATCAACGTGATGCCGCCGCGTTCGCGCAGTGGGCGAAAGGTGACGTGATCGAGCGCGATCGTGACGCCGCCGAAGAGGACGGCGCTCGCGGCAGCGGCGACGACGAGCGGCCAGCCGAGCTGGGCATTGAGCGCGAACACCATGTATGCGGCCACGGTCATCATTCCACCGACCGCGAAGTTCGGGAACTTCAGCACGCCGAAGAGGAGCGTGACGGCGAGCGCGGGCAGCGCAATCATGACGCCGGTCACCGCCCCGTTGAACAGCGTTTGCCCGAACATGACGCTATGACGCCGTGGCCTCTGCCCGGACATCGCCGAAGTAGAGGCTCTGCAGGTCCCTCATTTCGAGGACCTTGTCGGCGGCGGCGTTAAGGCGTACGCGCCCGTTCGCGAGCACGACGCAGGTGTTGGAGATCCGCAGCGCTTCGATCGCATTCTGTTCGACCATGAGCACCGAGACGCCGCGGGCGTTGACCTTCTTCACCGCTTCGAAGATGTCCGTCGTGTACTTGGGGGACAGGCCCGCGGACGGCTCGTCCAGCATCAGCACCTTGGGCTCGGCGGTAAGCGCGCAGGCGAGAGCGAGCATCTGGCGCTCGCCCCCCGACAGATTGCCGGCGAGCGCCTTGAACTTCCCCGGCAGGTCGGGGAACAGACCGAGCAGCTCGTCGCGCAACGGGGTGCGGCCCCGGACACCGCCCATGAACTCCTGCGCGAGCCTGAGATTCTCGAGCACCGTCAGGTTGCGAAATATGTTGTATTCCTGCGGCACGTAGGACACGCCCGCACGCACGCGCTTCGGCGCGCTGAGCTCGTTGACGCGCCGGCCCTCGAGCACGATCTCTCCCTGACGGGCGGGGAGCAATCCGGCAAGCGTTTTGATGAGCGTCGACTTACCCGACCCGTTCGGCCCGATAAGCGTGAGGATCGTCCCGCGCGGCAGGTCGAGATCGACGCCCTTGAGGATGTCGCCGGCACCGTAACCGGCATGGACGCCGTGCACGCTGAGGACTGGGGCGTTCATCCGACCTTCCCGAGATAGGCCTGCATGACGTCGCGGTTGGCGACGACCTCGCTGAAGGAGCCGCTGGTCAGCGTCCGTCCTTCCGCGAGCACGTGGATGGGATCGCACAGCTCGGCGATCACGTCCATGTCGTGCTCGACGATCGCGAAGGTGAGGCCGGCGCCGCGCAGCCGCTGGATGGTCGCAGCCAACGCCCGGATCATCGGTGGCGAGACGCCGGCCGTGGGTTCGTCGAGCAGGATGAGCTTCGGCTCAAGCATCAGCGCGCGCGAGATCTCGAGCAGCTTCTTCTGCCCGCCGGAGAGGTGCCGCGCCGGCTCGTTCGCGTGGCGCCAGAGGTCGACCTGCTCAAGCAGCGCCCGCGCCTTCTCGATAGCCGCAGCCTCCTCGGCCCGCACCTGCCGCGGGAAACAGAATGCACGCCACAGGCTCTCGCCGCTCTGACGCCGGCCGGCGAGCAGCATGTTCTCGAGGACGGTGAGCCCGCTGAGCTCGCGGGAGATCTGGAACGTTCGGACGAGCCCGAGCCGGGCCCGCTCGTCAGGGCGGCGGCCGCGAAGGCTCCTTGCCTCGAGTGTGACTTCGCCGAGGTCCGGTTCAAGCAGCCCCGCGAGTACGTTGAACAGCGTCGACTTGCCCGCGCCGTTAGGTCCGATGATACCGGTGATGCTCCCGGCCCCGATGGTCAACGAACAGCCACTCAGCGCCTGGAACCCACCGAACGATTTAACCACCTCGCGTGCGGTCAGCATCTAGAGCACTTGGTTATCGCTCCCGGTCTTCGAGCCGGACGAGTTGATGTGAGGGGCTAGTCGGGGATCCTGGGCCCCGAGGCCGGCGCCGGAACCCGCGCCGCGCCCGCCCGGACGTCGCAAGACCCCTTACGTCCCGGTACGCCGCGCACTGCGCGGCTCCTGATGGGCTCGCGCGGGCTCCTGCCGAGGCCGGTTGCGATCGCCTGCCTGCTCCGCGGCGAGACGGCTCGCGTCGCGTCCTTCTACCGCTTCTTCAACCAGCAAAACGTGATGCCTTCGCGAGGTGCCGGTGCCGAGCGACCGTGACGAAGGCGCACAACAGGCTGGCTGCCGTCGGCCGCCCCATGCCCCTCGCGGTGAAGCGGCGACCGCGAAACATACACTGTTTGCGCCGTCCGGGCGGGGTCGGCGTCGCACCGCATCACGGACCCCGATCGGGCTCATCACGATCCAGGTGTGGATCCGGCCTCGCAACGCCGCTAAGATGGGGTGCACGCGGCACGACCTTCGCGAGGAGAAACGCCACATGGACGCCAACAGCTTCGTCGTCAACAGCTGGTACGTGATCGGCACTTCCGGGGAGTTTCCGATGGGCGTCCTCAAAGGCGAGAAGTTCGCCGGGGTGCCGATCGTCATGTGGCGCACGCACGAGGGCCAGGTCGTGGCCTTCGACGATCGCTGCGTGCATAAGCGGATGCCGCTCTCCGCCGGACGCTTCATCAAGCCGGACGTGCTCGAGTGCGCCTACCACGGACTCTGTTACGACCCCGCCGGTGAGTGCATTAGGATCCCTTCGCAACCCGACGGCCCGATTCCCTCGCGCGCCAGGTTGAGACCCCATCCGATCGTCGAGCAGGACCGGCTCGTCTGGATGTGGACCGGCGACCCGGCCAAGGTGGCGCGGGCGCGCCCGCCGCGGAGCCCGGAGATCGAGGACGCCGCGTGGGAGACGTACACCGTCGACCCGATCAAGGTCCCGGCAAACTATCGGCTCCTGATCGAGAACCTGATCGACATCACCCACTTCTACCCGCTGCACGACGGCAACATCGGCGACATCGCGAACAGCCAGATTCCGATCGAGGTGACGGAGCCCGAAGTGGACGGCAACCTGACCGTCAAGCAGCTGCGACGCGCGCAGAACTATCAGCAGCCTCCCTTCTTCGTCGACTGGTTCGGCTATCCAGTCGTGGACCGCTGGCACACGCACCACGTTCTCGCGCCGGGGCTGACGCGGGTCGAGCTACGCGTCGCTCCCCCTGGCAGGCTGGGTGAGGCGGCGGCGGAACGCGGTTACATCCTCTACCACACGCACACCCCCGTCGACGGCGGGAATCTCGTTTGGCGCTGGTCGCTGTCGACCCGCGCCGAGCATCGGTCGGCGACCAAACCGGAGAAGACGCTCAACGAGCACATCCGGGAAACGTTCCCCGCGGTGGTCGACCAGGACCGTTGGGCGCTGGAGAAGCAGCAGCAGATGGTCGCGTACCCCGACGACGGCTACGCGGAGATTTTCTTGCGCTCGGACGCCGCATTGATCAAGGTGCGCAAGATGCTCGCCGCGATGGAGACGGGGGAGGGACCGGCCGCGATCAAGGCGGCCGCAGCCTGAACCGGGCACCGGCCCGGTCTGGTCCGCGCCGCCTGCCTGGCGCCGCGTGTCGGGGACGGCGAGGGGCGTTCACCATGCTAGTCGCGTTTCAAGGCCCTCTTTCGGGGCTGCGCGTGCGCGGGCTCGGGCAAATCGCAGCGGGCCCGTTCGCCGGCGCGAGAGCGGGCGGAACATGGCCAGAGTGAGCGATGTGGGCCCGGACAAGGTTCCGGCCGACGTGCGCGGGACCTATCTGGAGTTTGCGAGCGGTTACGGATCGTTCCGCAACCAGGTAGGCGTCCTCGCGCACGTCCCGTCCGCGGTGCGGCACTTGATGCGCATGCTGCTCGAGCTGCGGGAGCAGGAGAACGTTCCCCATCGGTACGTCGAGCTGGCGATCGTAGTCGTTTCCAAGTTGAACGAGTGCCGCTACTGCGTGGCCCACCACCAGCCCCGGCTGATCGCAGCGGGCCTGTCGGCGAGCGGCGTCGACCGCATCCTCGATTACGCGGATCATCCGGAGCTCGATGCAGTGGACCGGCTGGTCGTCGAGTACGCGATCGCGGTCACCCTCGCGCCGCAGCGCATCCGCGACGGCGTGTTCGAACGGCTGCGACGGCATTTCACCGAGGCGCAGATCGTGGAGCTCACACTGCGGATCGCGCTGTGCGGGTTCTTCAACCGCGTCAACGACGCGCTGCAGATCGAGGTGGAGGCAGAGACGCCCGCTGACATCCAGGTGACCGGGGCGTCACGTCGATAGATACCGCAGCGCCCGCCCGAGCCCGTCGATCGTTCACCCCCCAGTCGCGACCTGCCTACGGCAGGCGGTGGGGGCAGATGCTAACTACGTCAACACGCCACCTGAGCAATGACCCCTCGCGACATGGCTCTGGCCGCATTCACATCGGTCATCTGGGGCTTGGCATTCGTGTTCATCGAATTCGGCCTCGAAAGCTTCTCTGCTCCCCAACTCACGGCATTGCGGTTCCTCATTGCTTGCCTACCGGTCCTCTTCGTGCCGCGACCGCCGATTGCATGGTGGATGTTGATCTTGATCGGCTCGACGCTGTTCACCGGTCAGTTTCTCTTGCTGTTCTTCGCCTACGCGCAAGGGATGCCTCCCGGGCTCGCATCGGTCACGCAGCAGGTGCAGGCGTTCTTCACCGTCCTGCTCGCGGCGCTTTTCCTCCGCGACGTGCCGACACGCCGTCAGTCGGCGGGAATCGTGGTGGCATTCTGCGGTCTGGGGCTGATTGGCCTCACGATCGGTGGCAATCTCACGCTGCCCGGTCTGGGGCTTGCCATCGCCGGCGCATTCAGCTGGGCGGTCGGCAACGTCCTCGTCAAACGCACCGGTGACCTCCCCATGCTGCCGTTGATGGTGTGGCTCAGCGTCGTGCCGCCTCTCCCGGCTCTGCTCGTGTCGCGCCTCTACGACCCGAACCCTTCCTTGTTCGACGCGATCGGCGCCGCTTCATGGCTGAGCATCGGCGCCGCGATCTATCTCGGAGCGCTCGCCACTGTCCTCGCGTACGCCATCTGGGGCGATCTGCTAGCGCGATACCCCGCCGCCGTGGTGGCACCGTTCGCGCTGCTCGCGCCTTGTACCGGGGTGGTCTCGTCGGCGCTCATTTTCGGCGAGCGGTTCGGAGCAGTACGCTACGCCGGAATGGCGCTGATCCTCATCGGCCTCACCATTGTTGTCCTGCCGGCGAAACGACCGCCTTTCTCGCGCCGCGCCAGGCGATAGATGCGGTCGGAGAGGCAACTTGCGTCACCGGGTGCGGTGAGTGCTGAGCTATGGAGTCCGCGCGCGGACTCCAAGCGGGGCCACCCCGGTCGCCCTTGCTAGCCGCCGCGTCGGCGCACGACCAATGCTGCCGCGGCGGCTGCCAACCCGGTCGCGCAAACACCCGGCCAGCCGGCGTGGCTCCACGCGATGCTCGCGACCAGTGCCCCGGTCGCGTTGCCGCCCCAGATGTGCACCGCAAGCACGGTATTCGACCGGCTGCGCGCGTTCGGGTCCAGGCCGGTGACCAGCGCCTGGTTCGCGACCATCGCCGCACGCAGCCCGCAATCGAGGAGCGCGACGCCAACGATAACCGCCGCGAGCGACACCCCCGCCAGCCCGAATACAAGGTACGCCGCGAGCACGACCGCTACCCCGGCCGTGACCACCGGCGCCGCCCCACGGCGATCCATCCACCGACCTGCTGGCCGCGCCACGAGTATGCCCGCCGCGCCCGGGACGCCGACGAGGCCGGCGGCGGTAGGCCCAAGGCCGTGCAACGTCTCCATCATCTGCGCGACGGTCGCCCAAAATCCGCCGTAGCAGACGCCCAGCAGGAACTGGATCGCCGAGGCACGGCGCAATTGCGCCTGATCGCGCACCAGTTGGCCGAGCGACCGCATGAGGGCGCCGTACGTGAGGCGCGTCCGCGCCGGCACGGCAGGCAGTCGGGCGACGAGCGGGGGCGCGATCGCGACGAGCATGGCAGCGGAGAGGACGTACGTCCAACGCCAGCCGAAATTCGCTGCCATGAGGCCACCGGTGATCCGGCCGAACAGAATGCCCAGGAACAGTCCGGAGAGAATGGTGCCCACGGCGCGCCCGCGTTTGGCCGGGCCGGCGAGTTCAACGACCAGCGGGAGCAGATCCTGGGAGAGGGTGGCGCAGAGGCCGGTGATGAAGCTTGCGCCGACCAGCACCGGCAGCGTCGGCGCAGCGGCCATGGCGAGCACGGCGAGGATGAGCCCAGCGAACTTGGCCAGGATGAGCCGGCGCTTGTCGAAGCGATCGCCGAGCGGGACGAGCAGTAAGCTGCCGGCCAGAAAGCCGCCGAACGAAAGCGTCGCGACCCAGCCCACCGCGGCCGCCTCGGCGTGGAACTCGTGCCCGAACTCGGCGAGCATCGGCGTTTGAAAGTGAATGGTCGGCGCGGACGTGAAGGCGGTGACCGCCAGCAGCGCCATCATGCCGCGGTCGAGGCTTGCCGCAGGAAGCGGCTGCGAGTAGGAGCCCATTCATGCCAATCGGATGTCGCCGCTCGTTCGCGACGCGCCGATATCCGGCCTGCGACTACCCGGACGCGCCGGCGTGCGCCCGAGGGTAGCCGTGCACGACGGTCTTGTCGCGCAGCGTCACGAACTCTTCGGCGGCGGTCGGATGAATGCCGACCGCGGCGTCGAACTGTGCCTTGGTGAGTCCCGCCTTGACCGCGATGCCGACGCCTTGGATGACCTCCGGCGCTTCGGCGCCCACCATGTGCGCGCCGAGGACGCGCTGGGTCGCCGCATCGACGACCAGCTTCATGAGCACCCGCTCGTCACGCTCGGAGAGCGTCGCCTTGAGCGGGCGAAATGTGGTCTTGTAGATCTCGATCTCAGCGAACTTCGCTGTGGCCTCGGCCTCGGTCATGCCGACGGTGCCGATCGGAGGCTGGCTGAACACCGCCGTCGGCACGTCCATGTGGTCGACCGGTATCGGCGTGCCGCCAAAGAGCGTCGTCGCCACCGCCTGCCCCTCGCGTATCGCGACCGGCGTCAGCTTGATCCGGTCGGTAACATCACCGACGGCGTAAACGCTGGGCGCGGTCGAGCGCGAGTAGCGATCGACGATCACTTCGCCGCTTTCGCCTAACTCGGCGCCAGCGCTCTCGAGGCCGAGGTCGAGCGTGTTCGGCAATCGGCCGGTCGCGTACATGACCGCATCGCATTCGACCGCCGGGTGGTCCCCCGTGCAGCGGGCGACGAGTGCGCCGTCGGCTCGCCGCTCGATCGCCCGGACCGCGCTGCGGAGGTCCACGCGGATGCCTTTCTTCGCGAGTTCATCGTGCAGGTGACGCCGCACGTCGTCGTCGAACCCGCGCAAGATCTGCCCGCCGCGATAGACAAGCGTGACCTGCGACCCGAGCCCGTGAAAAATGCCGGCGAACTCGAGCGCGATGTAGCCGCCGCCGACGATCAGCACGCGCCCGGGAAGCGTCGGCAGCTCGAACGCTTCATTCGAGGTTATGGCGTGCTCGATGCCGGAAACGCGCGGCAGATAGGGCGTCGCGCCGGTTGCGACCAGCACGTACCGCGCCGTGACGCGTCGCCCGTCGATCAGCACTGCGTCCGGGCCGACGACGCGCGCGTCCCCGCGCAGCAACGTCACGCCGGATCGCGCGAGCGTCTCGCCGTACACGTGCTCGAGGCGCGCAATCTCCCGATTCTTGTTCGCCAGCAGCCGCGGCCAGGAGAACGATGCCTCGCCGACGGTCCAACCGTAGCCGCGCGCATCCTCGAAGTCCTCGCGGAAGTGAGCCGCGTAGACGAGCAGCTTTTTCGGGATGCAGCCACGGATCGCGCACGTGCCGCCGACGCGGTAGCGCTCGGCGATAGCGACGCGCGCGCCGAAGCCGGCGGCGGTCCGTGCCGCGCGGACCCCGCCGGAGCCGGCGCCGATCACGAACAGATCGAAATCAGCCATCGGCGCAACGATACCCGAAACGGAAACGCCCCGGCTAGCGGGGCGTCTCCGGTGTCGCCGAGCACCGGCGCTAGCTGTTGTCGAGGAAGCTCTTCAACCGCTCGCTGCGCGACGGATGGCGCAGCTTCCGCAGCGCCTTGGCTTCTATTTGCCGGATGCGCTCGCGGGTGACGTCGAACTGCTTGCCGACCTCCTCCAGCGTGTGGTCGGTGTTCATCTCGATGCCGAAACGCATGCGCAGCACCTTGGCTTCGCGCGGGGTGAGCGAGTCGAGTACATCCTTAGTGACCTCGCGCAGGCTGGCGTACATCGCGGCGTCGTTCGGCGCGACCGTGGAAGTGTCCTCGATGAAGTCGCCCAGATGCGAATCGTCGTCGTCGCCGATCGGCGTTTCCATCGAGATCGGCTCCTTGGAGATCTTGAGGATCTTGCGGATCTTGTCCTCGGGCATCTCCATCCGCGCCGCGAGCGTGGCCGGGTCGGGCTCCTGGCCGGTTTCCTGCAGGATCTGGCGGCTGATCCGGTTCATCTTGTTGATCGTCTCGATCATGTGCACCGGGATGCGGATCGTTCGTGCTTGGTCGGCGATCGACCGGGTGATCGCCTGGCGGATCCACCACGTCGCGTAGGTCGAGAATTTGTAGCCGCGCCGGTACTCGAACTTGTCCACCGCCTTCATCAGGCCAATGTTCCCCTCCTGGATGAGGTCGAGGAACTGCAGTCCGCGGTTGGTGTACTTCTTCGCGATCGAGATCACTAGGCGCAGGTTGGCCTCGGTCATCTCGCGCTTCGCGCGGCGCGCCTTCGCCTCGCCGGTCGACATCTGCTTGTTGATATCCTTGAGGTCCTTGAGCGGGATGCCGATCTTCTTCTGAATGTCGGCGAGCTTCTGGATTTCCTCCAGGATATTGGGCTCGAAGCGGGCGAGCTGACAGCTGTACGGGCGCATCGCGGCGATCTCATTCTTGATCCAGCGCTGCGAGGTCTCGCTGCCGGGGAACACCTTGATGAAATGCGGCCGCGGCATGGCGCCCTTCTCGACGCACAGATTCTGGATCGCGCGCTCGTGCCGACGCACCTCGTCCACCATCGCTCGGACCGAGTCGCAGAGCTTCTCGATGATCCGCGCGGTGAAGCGGATGTGCATCAGCTCGCTCGAGATCTGGTCGCGAATCTTGACGTATTCCTTGCTCTTGTGGCCGTGCTTCACCAGCGTGAGCTTGAGCTTCTCGTACAGGCGGTGGATCTTGCCGTAGCGCTCGAGCGAGTCCTCCTTGAGTTGCAGCAGGCTTGCGCTCAGCGCGCCGCTGTCCTCTTCCTCGTCCTCCTCTTCCTCGTCGCCGAGGTCGGCCTCCTCCGCGATCTCGGGGAGCGGCTCGTCCTTGGCGTTCGGGTCGACCAGCCCGTCGACCAGTTCGTCGATGCGCATCTCGTCGCGCTTCACCTTGTCGGCGAGGTCGAGGATCTCGCCGATCGTGGTCGGCAGCGCCGAGATCGCGTGGATCATCTGCTTGAGGCCATCCTCGATCCGCTTCGCGATCTCGATTTCGCCCTCCCGCGTGAGCAGCTCCACCGACCCCATCTCGCGCATGTACATCCGCACCGGATCGGTGGTGCGGCCGAACTCGGGATCGACCGTAGAGAGCGCCGCTTCGGCCTCTTCTTCGACGTCCTCGTCCGGCACCGCGGCGGGCGTCGCCTCGCTCATGAGCAGCGTCTCGGTGTCCGGTGCTTCGTCGAACACCTGAATGCCCATGTCGTTGAACGTCGTGATCATCGACTCGATCTGCTCGGCGTCGACGACGTCGGGCAAATGATCGTTGATCTCGGCGTAGGTGAGGTAGCCCCGCTCCTTGCCGAGCTTGATCAGGTTCTTGAGGCGGGTGCGGCGAACTTCGGCGTCTTCGGGGCGCTGCGCGGCACGCTCCATCAGCGCGCGCTCGGCCTCGCGCGCTTTCGCGCGGTTCACCTTGAGGCGCGGGATCGCCTCGCCTTTGGGCGGACTCAGCAGCTTGCCCTTGGCAACGGCCTTCGCATCCGGGCGACCGTGCGCCGGCTCCTTGCCCGCGGGCACGGCCGGGACCTGCACCGGCGCCTTGCCAGGAGCCTTGACCTTCGGGATCGGCTTGGTGGCCTTGGCGACCGGTTTCGCCTTGGCGAGGACCTTGTGCTTCGCCTTCGGGGTCGCCTTCGCGTGGAGGGGCACCTTCGCCTTCACCGCCGCCGCGGGGCGGGCTTTGGCAACGGGCTTCGCGCGCGAAACCGGCTTGGCGCGGGTCGGCGCCTTCGCCGCAGCTCTGCGTTTGGCCTCGTCCTGGTGGGACTTCGCCTTGGGTTTCTCGCGCTTCACCATGAGTGCTCCTCAGGGGGTCGGGTTAGTTAGGCAAAAAGCTTGGAGTTATAGTGTCTTAGATGAGGTCTGCGGCGTCTCGGACAAGCCCGGTCGGCTGACCGACAGGCGGGCGAATTCGGCTCGCTCCTCGCCGGTCGCCAGGCCAGCGGCAATCCGTTGATGGAGCTCGGTATGGCGGGCCTTGTTCCGGCGATTCAACAGGTTAGCCTGCGCATCTCGAAGGACTAGGGCGGCTGACTCGCCGTCCAGCCTGAGGTCGAGGAGGATGCGCTCGGCAGCGACTAAGACCGGCTCGTGCTCCGAGCCGCGGAACGCCTCCAGTACGCCGCCGACCGTACGCACGGTGGGTTGTGCGCGCAAGAGATCCCGCACTTCGACGATGGCGCGGGCTTCCGCCCGCGCGGCGTCCAAGGTTTGGACTTCCAGCTCGCTCGCCAGTTCGGGGGCCGCGAGCACGCATGCCAAAAGTGCCCGTTCGACGCGCCCCTCGACCGCGGTCGAGGTCCGCTCGATGCGCGCTGGCGCACGCTCCTCCCGCATGGTCGTTGCGTCGCGCAGCGCCATCAGCCGGGCCGCCTCCGACGGCGTCATGGCCACCGCTTCGGCCACCGCATGGACGAGCTGCGCCCGCAGCGCCGGCGCCGCGACCCGCCCCACGAGCGGCTTCGCCTCGGCGATGAGTCGCGACCGCCCTTCAAGCGTCGACAAATCGGTTCGGTCCTTCAGGCCCGCCAGCAGGAAGGCGGACAGCGGCTGCGCGCGCGCCACGTCGGCCTCGAACGCCTCGCGCCCGAACGCGCGCAGGTAGCTGTCCGGGTCGTGTTCGGCCGGCAGGAACAGAAACCGGATCGCTTTCCGGTCCGACAGCAATTCGAGGCTCACTTCGAGCGCATGCCACGCCGCGCGACGCCCGGCGGCGTCGCCGTCGAAGCAGAACACCACCTCGTCCGCCTGGCGCAACAGCTTCTGCACGTGCGCCGGTGTGGTCGCGGTCCCGAGCGTCGCTACCGCGTTCTCGACGCCGTACTGCGCGAGCATCACGGTGTCCATGTAGCCCTCGACGACCACGACCCGGTTCGCCTTCCGGATCGCCTCGCGCGCCTGCGACAGGCCATAGAGCTCGCGGCCCTTTTCGAACACGGGGGTCTCGGGCGAATTCATGTACTTCGGCCCGCTGTCGCCTTCGAACACCCGGCCGCCGAAGCCGACGACGGTGCCGCGCTGGTTGAGAATCGGAAACATCACGCGGTCGCGGAAGCGGTCGTAGCGCTTGCCTTCGTTCTCGATCACCAGACCGCAGTCGACCAGCGCTTTGTCCTCATATTGGGCAAACGCCGCGGCGAGGTTCTGCCAGCCTGCAGGCGCGTAGCCGATGCCATAGCGCGCGGCGGTCCGCCCGGTGAGGCCGCGGCCCTTGAGATACTCGATCGCTCGCGTCGAACCCTTCAGCTGCTCGCGGTAGTAGCCCGCCGCCCGCTCGAGGAACTCATAGAGATCGGGGCCCTCTGGCGCCTTGCGCCGGCCCGCGTCGGGGCGAAGCTCGGGCAGCTTCATTCCGACCCCGTCGGCGAGCTCGCGCAGCGCCTCGACATAGCCGAGGCCCGAGTACTCGATCAGGAAGCCGATTGCGTTGCCGTGCGCGCCGCAGCCGAAGCAGTGATAGAACTGCTTGGGCTGGCTAACCGTGAACGACGGCGACCGCTCGCCGTGGAACGGACAAAGGCCCACCCAGTTTGCGCCGCTTTTCTTGAGCGGCACCCGGGGTGAGATGACATCGACGATGTCGACGCGATTCAGCAGATCCTGCTTAAAGGAGTCGGGGATCACTCGTCTCGCTGGGACGCGCCTAGCGCGGTCCGCCGTTAGTGCCGTTGCAAGAATCGTTCCGGTCACCGCTGGGCGGAACGTCCTGGATGCCTGGGTCTAGTGCCCGGCTTTACTCGTTTATAGACGATTTTGGCGGTTACGCAAGGCGACCGGCGGGCCGGGCCGCTGCCCGTCACCGAATGTCAACTAATTTGACAATCTCGCCTTCACCTGCGCCGAGACCCGCCCCATGTCGGCCCGCCCAGCGAGCCGGCCCTTCACTTGCGCCATCACTTTGCCCATGTCGGCAATGCCCGTTGCACCGGTTGCCGCGATCGCCTCGCCGATCACCGCAGCGACTTCCGCTTCGTTCGCCTGCGCCGGCAAATAGTCCGACAGGAGGTCGATCTCGAACTGCTCGGCGTTCGCGAGGTCCTCGCGCGCGCCGGCCCGGTACTGGACGATCGATTCGCGACGCTGCTTGATCATCTTCTCGATCACGCCGATAACCTCGGCGTCCGAGAGGTCCTTGCGGTCGTCGACCTCGCGCTGTTTGATCGCCGCCGTGAGGAGCCGCAGCGCGGACAGGCGCTGCGCCGCGCGCGCCCTCATTGCAGCCTTGACGTCCTCGGTGATGCGGGCTTTCAGCGACATCGGCGGATGGCGGATCGACGAGCCAGTACTCGGTACTAAAGGCGTCACGCGAAAAAATAACGCCGGGCGCGCAACGCCGCTCGGCAACCCAATCCCCAGTTGCTCGATCCTAGTAGAGCTTCGGCGGGAGTTGCTGACTGCGCAGCCGCTTGAAGTGGCGCTTGATCGCCGCGGCGAGCTTCCGCTTACGTGCCTGGGTGGGCTTCTCGTAGTACTCACGAGCGCGCAGCTCGGTGAGCAGGCCGGTCTTCTCGACGGTGCGCTTGAAACGGCGCAGCGCCACTTCGAACGGCTCGTTTTCTTTGACGCGAACAGTCGGCATCGGAAACCCCGGTCAACCGAAGGGGCGGGAGTATAGCCGAATCATAGAGTTACAGCAAGGCGGTCGAGTTCACGCGCGGAACCGTGCGGTGACGTCTGCCGGACAAAAAAACGGCCCGGAGGTCCGGGCCGCTTCAGAGTGTCGACCAGTTGAGAGGAAGCGACCTTACTGTACGCCAGCACCGCTGACAGAACCCTGACGCAGTGCAACTCCCCCGCCTTCGCCCTCCAACGACCGTGCGCTATTCCCCCACCTTGGGATCGGCGGGCCGGTCGAGTGCTCGCGAATCCGAGCCGCAAGGCGCCCAGGGCATAGCCGCCGCGCCCGTGGCGTCGTAACGCCCGCAGCGCGCTGCGGCGGGTACGTCCGGGTTGAACCCAGACTGGGCGGCAGCGACATCGGCGCGGTTCCACCAACCGCCCCCCAGCGCCTGAAACAGCGCGACGGTATCGGCGAACCGGTTGGCGCGCGCCTGAGCGAGATTGATCACCGCTTGTTGATAGGCCTGCTGGGCCGTCAGCACCACCAAGTAGCTGACGGAGCCAAGCTCGAGCCCCTTGCGCGCGAACTCAAGGCTCTGCAGGGCAGCGCGCTCGGCCGCCAACTGCGCCTTCAGCGCATCGGCGTCGTACTGCAGCGCGCGCAGCGAATCGGCCACGTTCTGGAACGCCGTGATGACGGTGCTCTTGTACTGGGCAGCGGCTTCATCGAACGCCGCGATCGCGGCGCGCTTGCGGTGCAGCAGGGTCCCGCCGGCGAACAGGGTCTGGGCGACGTTGCCGCTCACGCTCCAGAAGAGGTTGCCGGCTTGGAACATCTGGCTGAACTGCGTCGCGGTGCCACCGTAGGCGCCGCTGAGGGTGATCTGCGGGATCATGTTGGCGGTGGCAACGCCGATTTGGGCGCTGGCCGCATGCAATTGCGCCTCGGCCGCGCGCACGTCGGGGCGGTGCTCCACCAGCTGCCCCGGCAGGCTGACCGGTAAGTCCTCCGGCAATTGCAGCATCGAGAGCTCGAATTTCTCCGCCGGTTCCTCGCTCGGTAAACGGCCCAGGAGGGCGGTCAACAGGCCGCGCTGCTGCGCCAATTGCTTCTGCAGCGTCGGCACCGTCGCCAAGGTCTGCGCGAGCAACGCTTCCTGCGCCACCACGTCCGCCAGCGCGATCGCGCCCAGGTTGTACCGGACGCGGAAGAGGTCGAGCGCCTCGCGCTCCAACTTGACCACTTGCTCGGTCGCCTCGATCTGCGCGCGCAAGGAGGCCTCTTGCACTGCCGCCGCGACCACGTTCGCGGTCAGGGTCAAGTACGCCGCTTCGAGCTGGAAGCGCTGGGATTCGGCCTGAGCGCTCAGTGATTCCACCTGCCGACGGTTGCCGCCGAACACGTCCGCCGTATAGAACACGGCCACCTGTGTGGTGTAGAGGTTGTAGAGCGGCACGCCGGAGGTCAGCGTCGGCGAGACCGTTCCGACCGCATTTCTCTGGCGGGCCGCGGCGAAGTTTGCTTGGGCGGCGGGAAGAAAAAAGCCCTGCTGCGCATAGACGTTCTCCATCGCTTGGCGCAGGGCCGCCTCGGCCACCTGTAGGGTGGGGTTCGCGTTGAGTGCCTGCTCGACCAGGTCGTTGAGGGGTTGCGAATGGAACAGCGTCCACCATTGGCCCGGAAGGTCCATGCCTTGCACGAAGCGCTGCGCCTCGCCGCCCGCGACATCCGCCGGCGCAGTCTGCGCCGGCAAGGGCGCCGTCGCGTAGGCTGCCGCTTGCGGTGCGGCGGGACGAACGAAGTCTGGCCCCACCGCGCACCCTGCGGCGAGGCTCGAGATGGCGATCGCTGCCGCCCCCAACACAACGAAGCGTCTCGCGTGAGTCGGCAGCGAGCGAACGTGCGTTACCGCCGCGCGACGCGGCGCCTGCGGTGTGCCGGGTCTGCTTGGGATCAAGGTCCTCAGACCCTCAAGCGAGGCGAGTTGCTTGGCCAGCGCGCATCGTCAGCCGGCCGGCTCGGGTCGTGCATGCCGCACCATGAGGCGCGCGCGCCGTGAGAACAGCCCGATCAGAACGGGAAAGATAATGAGGATCAGCACCGGTGCGAGCAAAATCCCGCCCACGACCACGAGGGCGAGGGGCTTCTGCACCTGCGAGCCGATGCCGGTCGAGACTGCCGCCGGCAGTAGGCCCACGCAGGCTGCCATGCACGTCATGATCACTGTCCGCATTTGCACCTCGCAGGCGCGATGAATCGCGTCCAAGGACGATAACCCATCCTCGACCAGCTTGTTGTAATAGCTGAGCACGATGATCCCGTCCATCGCGGCAATGCCGAACAGCGCGATGAACCCGATCGCCGCCGACACGCTGAAGGGCGTGCGGTGATGTAGAGGGCGAAAATCCCACCGACCAGGGCCATCGGCATCACGCTCGCTGCGAGCAGGGTGTCGACGAGCGACGAGAAATTCATGTATAGCAGCACGCAGATCAGCACCAAGCTAAGCGGTACCACCAGTGCCAGACGCTCGATCGCTTCCTGCAGTTCACCAAACTCTCCGGCCCATTCCAGGCGGTCGCCGCCGGGAGTCTGCACCTGCTGCTGGTCCGCTTCGACGTGCTTGATGGTGGGCAAGCTCAGTTCGCCGCGACGCATCAGGACAATGCCCTGGACAATGTCGTCCTCGTCGTCATGGCCGGCGACGACGAGCCGCGGCCAGTTGCTCACTTGCACCGTTGCCGCGTCGCGCCGCAGCACCCGCGTGCCGTTGCTCGCGCTGAGCATCGTGTCGCGGATCTGGTCCATCGAGTGGATCAAGCCGACCCCGCGCACCACCGCCGCCTGCGACCCGATGTTCACGATCTGACCGCCCCAGCCGTTGACGTCGATCACGCCCGGCACCGCCTTGAAGCTGCGCTCGAGGACCAAATCCTGGATGGTCTTGAGGTCGGTGACCGAGCATCCCGGCGGACCGATGACCGATAGCGCAGGATCTCGCCCGTCGGGCTCCAGGGCGAGATGCGCGGCGTGGCATTGTTCGGCAGCATCGGCAGCTGGGCGAGCCGATTGATCACCCATTGCTCGACCTGCTGATAGGTGAAATCGTAGGTGAACCGGATACGTCGGACAGCCCGAACAGCGAAATTGTCCGGATTGCGGTGACATTCGGGATACCGGCCATCCCCACCTCGATCGGGATGGTGATGTAGCGCTCGATCTCCTCAGCCGACTGGCCCGGGCTCTGCGTGATCACGTCAACGAGCGGCGGCACCGGGTCGGGGTACGCCTCGATATTGAGCCGCGCGAAGCGGACAACGCCGACGACTAAAGGGTGTCGTTGCAATCGGGATGGAACGAGTGCCCGCGGGATGCAGTTCTCGCATCTGCCTGGCGGAGAGTTCCTGTCCGGTCTCATCGGTTTGCCGAGCGAGTGCCCCCTGCGCCCCGAGACACCTGCGCGTGCCATTGCTATCGATCAAGTTTACGACCCTCGTAGCTCGGCAGCGGTTTGCCGCGCCAATTCATGGCGACGAACGGGAATACCTGTGCTCGACCCCCGTTTCTTTTGTTAGCGTGTAGTAACCCCTGAGTCGGCGGTCCGCATCGAGATCGCGGTACCCCCCCGCCCGCAGGGGCCAGCGACGCCAGCCGCGGTGCCAGCGGGCGGGAGTGCCGCCAGATGAGAAAATAGGTACCGGTTGGAGGGGGCTGTCGCTTGCCGTTGAAAGGTAAGTGTAAGGAAAGCTTGGTATCCTTCGCGCGCCTAGCTTGGCACCTTTGAGGGGGGCGCCTGCGAGCCGCTACGCTGCGCGGCGTCTGTCTGCGGGCAACGCGTCCTGTTCTGAGGTCGTTGTCCGCCACCTCCACATCGACGACACTCACGCGATGGACCGTGACCGGCCTTTTTTCGACCCGCTGCCCCAGCGGGAGTGACTCACGATGAAGCAAAACGAACTACCGGATCTATTCCTTGCCACGCCGCGGCGGCGGCTGATCTTGCTAGGCCTGGTGCTGGTGGCGGGGATCGCAATTGGCCTGGGATGGTGGCTTCGTCAGCTCTCCGCAGTCCAGCCCGAGCCAACCGCGAAGCCGGCGGCCGCCCCTAACGCCGCGGCGGCAATTCGATCGCCATCAGCGGCACCAAACCATGTTTCGGGCGACCCTCTCGCTGCCGAAAGCGTGGAGTTATCCGCTACCGAGATCGAGTCGTTCAAGGTCGAGCCGGTCGAAGAACGTGTCTTCGCAATCCAGCGCGACGCGGTCGGCAGTATCGACTTCAACCAAGAGATGTCGGTACAGGTTTTTCCCCCCTTCCAGGGAAAGATCATCACGCTCTTTGCCAAAGCTGGCGATGATGTGCAGAAGGGAACGCCGCTCTACACGATCGACAGCCCCGATCTGGTTCAAGCCGGTTCGACCTTAATCTCCACAGCGGGAACCCTCAACCTGACTACGCGCGTTCTGGAGCGCGCCAAGCAGCTCTATTCGATTCAAGGGATCGCGCAGAAAGACTTGGATCAGGCAGTCTCCGACCAGCAAGCCGCCGAGGCAGCCTCTAAGGCTGCCCGTGATGCGGTCCGCATCTTTGGCAAAACCGATGCGGACATGGACCGCATCATCGCCGAGCGCAAGATCGACTCCGTGCTGCTCGTGCGAAGCCCCATCACGGGACGGGTGACAGCGCGCAATGCCGCACCTGGCCTTCTCGCGCAGCCGGGCAACCCACCGGCGCCGTACACCCTGTCCGACATCTCGACCGTGTGGATGGTGGCGAGCGTTCCTGAGACGGATTTTCCGCTTCTCCGGTTGGGACAAGAGGTCGACGTCACAGTGAAGGCCTATCCGGGCCGGTTGTTTCGCGCGAAGATCGTCAATATCGGGGCGTCGGTGGATCCGAATACCCATCGAGTCTCGGTGCGCTCAGAAATCCGTGACCCCAAGCACGAACTGCGGCCGGGGATGTTCGCAACCTTCGTGATACGAACGGGCACGGCCGTCAGTTCCCCGGCCGTTCCACCCAACGGCCTGCTCCGAGAAGGCGACGGGACGATGACGGTGTGGGTCACTAGCGACCGCAAGCGCTTGGTCAAGCGCACGGTCAAGGTTGGCCTGCAGCAGGACGGGTTTAATCAAATTCTTGATGGACTGAAGCCCGGGGAGCTGGTCGCCACCGAAGGGGCGCTCTTCCTGAGCAACGCCCTTACGGCGGCGTCCCGGTGAGCCTCTTGGTGATCAACATCACCACGCGCAAGTCGAGACGTACACCGTGCTGAAGGCCATACTCATATTCGGCCTGACCCGTCGTGCGATCGTCCTCCTGGGCTTGGTGGTGTTAGTCGCAGGCGGGCTCGCTGCGTTCTCCAAGCTCAATATCGAGGCCTATCCGAACCCGGCACCGGTCATCCTCGAGGTAACCGCCCAGGCTCCTGGCCTGTCCGCCGAGGAGATGGAGCGCTATTACACGATCCCCATGGAAGTGGGTCTCGCGTCCACCCCGGGGGTCGAAGTCATGCGCTCGACCTCGTTCTACGGGCTGTCGTTCGTCCGGGTCAGGTTTAGGTATGACATCGATTATTACTTTGCCCGCACGCAATCAGCTGTCGCCCTGCAGCAGAATGTCACGCTGCCAAACAGTGTATCGGCGAATATCCAGGGTTCGAGCCTGGTCGGTGAGATCTTCCGCTACCAGCTGGTCGGGCCGCCGCACTTCGGGCTGACCAATCTTCGCACGCTGCAGGACTGGGTCATGCAACGCCGGTTGCTGACCGTCCCTGGCGTAGTTCAGGTCGTGACTTGGGGCGGCACGACCAAGACCTACGATGTCGAGGTCGATCTGCACAAGCTCGACGCCTACAGCATCACCCTGCCGCAAATGCTGACCGCCATCGGCAACGCCAACGTCAACGTCGGGGGCAGGACGATCAACGTCGGCCAGCAGTCGGTAAACGTCCGCGGTGTCGGCCTGATCGGCAAGGTGGAGGATATCGAGAACGTCGTTCTCACCGCACAAGCGGGCGGGATACCGGTGCTGGTGAAGGACGTCGCGAAGGTGTCGGTGGGCTACTTGCCGAGGCTGGGCAAGGCAGGCCGCGACAACGAGGAAGACGTGGTGACGGCAATCGTGGTCATGAACCGGACCCTGCAGACCAACGAGGTCGTCGCCCGCGTGGAAAAGGAAATAAAAAAAATCAACAGCGACGGGACTCTGCCCCGGGGCGTTCAGGCAGTTCCCTACTATGACCGCGCGACGCTCGTCTCGGTCACCACCCGCACGGTTTTGCACAATCTCGTGTTCGGCTGCCTGCTGGTTTTTCTCATTCAGTGGATTTTTCTCGGTGACCTGCGCAGCGCGATCATCGTCGGCGCAAACATTCCCTTCGCGCTGCTCTTCAGTGTAATTATCCTGTATGTGATGGGAGAGTCGGCGAACCTCCTGTCGGTAGGCGCCGTCGACTTCGGCATCATTGTCGATTCATGCGTCATCCTCGTCGAGAACATATTTCGTAATTTCCAGCTGAAGGAGGAGGACCAGCGTGAGTTCCTGAGGAGTTACGTGGCGGAGACGCGGGCGCACCAATGGACCGAGCGGCTGCAGATGATCTTCGCCAGCGCCCTGCAGGTGAATAAGGCGGTGTTTTTCTCGACTGCTGTCACGGTGGCGGCGTTCGTCCCGTTGTTCACCATGCAGGGTGTTGAAGGACAGATCTTCAATCCGATGGCGAGGACCTACGGCTACGCGTTGGCGGGCGCGTTGATCGGGACTTTCACCGTCACCCCAGTACTGGCCTCCCTGCTGCTGCCGCAGCATGTTCGCGAGACCGAGACGATCGTCGTGCGGGCGCTGCGCACGATCTACCAGCCGGTGCTTCACTGGGCTTTGTCCCGCCGGGCGATCACGGTCGCGATCGGCCTCGCGTTGGTGGCGGTCGCGAGTTTGCTCGCTCCACGGCTCGGCAGCGAGTTTCTGCCCCACCTCGAGGAAGGCAACCTCTGGATTCGTGCCGCGCTGCCGCCGACGATATCGCTGGAATCTGGAATGCCTTTCGTTGAGCGGATACGCAAGATTCTGCTCAGCCACCCGGAAGTCATTACGGTGGTCTCGCAGCATGGCCGGCCGGACGACGGCAGCGATGCCGCGGGCTTCTACAACGCCGAGTTCTTCGCGCCGCTGAAGCCGATGGACGAATGGTCTCCGGGCATGACCAAGGATAAGCTGATAGAAGACCTGCAGAAGCGGTTCTCCGACGAGTTCACGGGCATTACGTTCAACTTCTCGCAATATATCCAGGACAACATTGAAGAGGGCCTGTCGGGCGTCAAGGGCGCCAACTCGGTCAAGATCATCGGTCCTGATCTGGCAACGCTGGAACGGATCGCCACTCAGGTGCTGCAGGTAATGGACCAGGTCAAGGGGGTCACCGATCTCGGCATCTTCAGGGTCCTGGGGCAGCCGAACTTGAATATCACGGTGGATCGCGAGATAGCGGCCCGCTATGGCCTCAACGCCGGCGACGTCAACACCGTCGTCCAGGCGGCCCTGGGCGGGACGCAGGCGACGACAGTCCTGGAAGGGGATCGCCAATTTGCCCTGATCGTCCGCGTCGCGCCCGAATACCGCAACAGCCTGGAAAGGGCGCGCAACATCAAGGTCGGCATTACGACCAGCAGCGGCGCCAACGCCTACATTCCGTTGAGTGAGCTCGCCACGATCAGCCTGGATACGGGCGCATCTTATATCTATCATGAACGCAACCAGCGCTACATTCCGGTCAAATTCAGCGTGCGCGGCCGCGACCTCGGGGGCACCGTTGCCGATGCACAAGAGCAGATTGCGCAAAAGGTGAAACTCCCGGAAGGGTATCGGATCGAGTGGGCCGGGGAATTCGAGGAACTGCAACATGCGAAGAAGCGGCTCGAGGTGATCGTCCCCGTCAGCCTCGTACTTATCTTGGTCCTGTTGTATAGCCTGTTCAATTCGGTGCGTGACAGCCTACTCGCCCTGGCCGGCATTCCGTTTGCAATCGCCGGCGGGGTGGTGACGCTGTATGTCACCGGAATCGACTTCAGCATCTCCGCGGCGATCGGGTTCGTTTCGCTGTTCGGAATTTCGGTCATGAACGGTATTTTGCTAATCACCTACTACAACGAGGTCCGGCTAAGGGGGGAGATGCGCAACGTCGAAGCCATGTTTCACGCCGCATCCCAGCGCATGCGGCCGATGCTGATGACGGCGCTGTCTGCATGTATCGGCCTGCTCCCGGCCGCGATCTCGACTGGCATCGGCAGCCAGGTGCAGCGCCCCCTGGCGACGGTCATCGTAGGGGGCTTGTTTATCGGCCCGATCATGCTGCTGGTGGTCGTGCCGGCGCTGTGCTTGGTGTTTATCGGGAAGCGCGATGAAGCCGGCGCGGCGACCTCTCGCGACGAGGATCCATCGCCGCAGCCTGAGCCTGGGCTCGGGCACCCGGACGGCGCCGATAGCTGAGGGCGATACCCCAACATGTTGCCTAGGAGCAGCGAATGAGAGTCTATTGTTACTTGTGTGCCGTGCTCGTTCTTGGTTCGTTGGCGACGAATGCCGGACTTGCCGCGCAAGGCCAGGTGCCCAAGAAGGGGGGATCGACGAGCGCATCGGCAAAGGCGGGGGCGCCGGCGCCCGGTGGCGGCAAGGGCAGTTCAAGCGTAAACGGAACAGCAATCCGGGCCGGCAGTTCGAGTGTCAACGGAACGGAATTTGCGCCGAAGAAATGAGTGCGACGGGAAATTCGGGGTCGATGGCCACCGAAGATTAGTCGGGACTGCAGTTTGCAACCTCCGCTGCTGATGCAGCACGTTGGGGGATATGGAGCCAAATTGGCACTGCGTCTTGCTTATGACCTTTGCTTGAAGCTATTGGTCGGCGTAGCGGCTGCGGCGCTGCTTTCAGCGTGCGCCGTGGGCCCGGATTTCCATCGTCCCGCAGCTCCGGCAGTCAGCGGCTACACGGTGCAGCCCCCGGCGGCGGCGACTACGTCGGCCGACGTCGCCGGCGGCGAGGAACAACGCTTTGTGCAAGGCGGGGACATCTCTCAGCAGTGGTGGACGCTGTTCCAGTCGCCACAGCTGAGCGCTCTGATTGGGAAGTCGCTCAAAACTAATCCCACCGTCGACGCGGCGCAGGCGGCACTACGCCTGGCGTGGGAGAACGTCTACGCCCAGCAGGGCTTTTTCTACCCCACCATTCAGGGCAACTTCACGGCCAGCCGCCAGAGGACTTCGGCCACCTTGTCGCCCGCGTTGAACTCGTCCGATACGCTGTTCAGCCTCTATACCGCCCAGGTCACCGTAGGCTATGCGCCGGATGTGTTCGGTGGCAACCGGCGGCAGGTGGAGTCACTGACGGCGCTGGCCGAGTCCCAACGCTTCCAGCTCGAAGCGACTTATCTCACCCTGACGTCAAACGTGGTTGCTGCAGCGGTGCAAGAGGCTTCAGTGCGGGCGCAAATCGCGGCGACCAAGGGCATCATCGAAGCGGTCACTAAGAGCCGGGACCTGCTACGTCGCCAATTCGAGCTGGGCTATGTGGCGGGGCTTGACGTGGCAGCGCAGGAAACGGCGCTCGCGCAGGCGCAGGCGACCCTGCCCCCGTTGCAGAAGCAACTGGAGCTAACGCGCGACCTGCTGGCAGCACTCGCCGGCGGTTTCCGCAGCCAGGAGCCGGAGGAGACGTTCGAGCTCGACGCCTTACAGCTGCCGCAGGAGCTGCCGGTGAGCCTGCCTTCCAAGTTGGTGGAGCAACGCCCGGACGTGCGCGCCGCTGAGGCGCAACTGCACGCTGCGAGCGCCCAGATCGGCGTCGCCATCGCCAACATGCTGCCGCAAATCACTATCAGTGCCGCGACAGGAGGCACCGCGACTGAGTTCAGCCAAATGTTCGCTCCTGGCAACCCCTTTTGGACCGTGGCCGCCGGCGCAACGCAGACGATCTTCGCCGGTGGCACCTTGCTGCACCGGAAACGCGCGGCCGAGGCCGCCTTCGAGCAAGCGGCGGCTCAATACCGCAGCACGGTGATCACCGCGTTCCAGAACGTGACCGACACGCTTTATGCGCTTCAGTCCGATGCCGATACCCTCAAAGCGGCGGTGGCCGCCGAACGTGCCGCCAAGGTGAGTCTGGACCTCACGCTCAAGCAGCAGCAGGTGGGCTACGTCAACTATCTGGCGCTGCTCAGTGCCCAGCAGGCCTATCAGCAGACGGTGGTCAATCTCGTGCAGGCGCGGGCCAACCGTTTTGCCGACACCACGGCGCTGTTCCAAGCGCTGGGTGGCGGCTGGTGGAACCGTCCGGAGGGTGCTGCTGCGCAAACGAACACACAAGGTTCCGAGCGTCATTGAAGGGGAGGCAAGACGGGTAACAGGCGTCGGCAAGTTGTTTGGCGAGTGCGGTGATTCGTAGGGTGATCGCCGAAAGGGAGGTCTACATCGATTGGAAGTTCGCGCCTTTCCTCCCGCCAACATGATTCGTAAATCCCGGCTCGCACCAACGACCCTGGCGAGGGTGATCAAACTGCTCACTGCTGCGTCGACGCTCGTGGTCGCAGGTCAGGCTCAGGCGCAGCTATATTGGCGCGCGGACGTGGGCTTCTCCTTCTCGACCGGCGCCAACATCCACGACAAGAACTTCGCCCTCGACGGCCAGATTTGCGGTGACGCTGCATGCGCCACGGCAGGCAAGATCAATGACGCGGGCAATTCCGCAGTCTTGAGCGCGGGCGTGGGTTGGCAATTCAGTCCGAATCTTCGTGCTGACGCCACGGTCGCTTACCGAGGGTGGTACAAGGAGGATAAGACCATGCCCGACGGTACGAACTTCAAGGCGGACGTGAAATCGTGGAACGTCATGGCGAACGGGTACTACGATTTCCCGTTCGGGTGGGGAACACCCTACGTCGGCGCGGGGCTCGGCTGGGCGACCAATAGGATCGGCGGGATTTCGGGGACGCTGCAGGCGCCGGGCGGGACGAAGTCGGGCCTGGCTTGGGCGCTGATGGCTGGGGTGGCTGTGCCAATCTCCTCCGTCTACCTCCAGTCGCTGGAATTTGGCTATCGCTACATCGATCTTGGCGAGCTCGCGACCGATTCGGGCCCCCTAACCGGAGGGACGACCTCCACCTATTCCGGTGCCACCGGCAAACTCAAGGCAAACGAGTTGATGATGGGTTGGCGTTGGCGTTTCTGAGCGTTTCGGAATGTCGTCGAAGATCACGTCTCCAGAGGCGACACCACGAGCGCGGAGCCTTTCGGACAACCACTCGGCTGATGCCTGCCCCAAATGCCGCTACCTTCTAGATGCCGCTATCTGACAAAAAGGCTGACGCCCTCAGTCCGCCGGGGCGGGGAAAATCACCTCGATCAGCGTTCCAGCCCGAGCGCGTGGGGTCCGCAATGCGACTGCCGCGCCGTGCCGATGGCCGATTTCGCGGACGATCGCGAGTCCGAGGCCGGTGCCCTCCCCCGGGGTGCCCCGCACGCGATGAAACCGCTCGAACACGTGCTCGCGCTCCGCTTCCGGGATGCCGGGGCCGCCGTTCTCCACCTCGAGGAACGACTGGCCGTCGCGGCGGCCGGTGCGCACGGTCACTTCGCCCCCGGCAGGCGTGTAGTTGAGCGCGTTGTCGAGCAGGTTCGCGACCAGCTCCGCCAGCAACGCCGGTTCGCCGCGGACCGGCGCTGGCTCGAGCTCGAAGCCTAGGTCGATCTGCTTGTGGTCGGCGCGCGCGATCCAGTCGGCGATGTTCGTCTGCGCGATATCGGCCAGACCCACCGGCTGCGGCGTAAAGGGACGCTCTGCGGACGGATCCACGCTCGCGAGCGTGAGCAGCTGCCGGGCGAGATGCGCGGCGCGGCGCGTGGCGGCGTGAAGCTGCTCGACCGTGGGCTCGAGCTCCGGCGGCAGGGGGTCGCGCCGCGCCGCTTCGACCTGCGCTTGCAGCGCGGCGAGCGGCGTGCGCAGCTGGTGTGCGGCGTCGGCGACGAAGCGTTGTTGCGCCTCGATCGCCTTCGCGAGCCGCCCCAGCAGGTCGTTCAGTTCGTGCACGAGCGGTCGCACTTCCTCCGGCGCATGGTCCTCGGGCACCGCCCGGAGATCCCGGTGTGACCGCGCCGCGAGTTCGGCCCGGAGCTTGTCGAGCGGTGCGAGGCCGCGCGCAACGCCGAACCACACGACCGCGAATGCGGCGAGCAGGAACGCGATCCCGGTGACCGCATTCGCGAGCAGCACTTGCTGCACGAGGCGCTCGCGCTTCAATAGCGTCTCTGCGACCTGGACCGTCACCGGTCCGTCTGGAAAGGGAACGGCCATCGCCGCGACGCGCACCGGCTGGCCTTCGCGCGCGGCGTCGTAGAAGATCGGCGCCGTGGGGGAAAGGTCTGCCGGCGGCGCCGGCAGGCCGCCCTGCCCGGCGATCAGGCGACCGCGGTCGATCACCGCGAAGAACATGCTATCGACCGCGTCGACTTGCAACGCGTCGAGCGCCGCGGCCGGCATGTCGAGCTCGACCCCGGCTTCGCCGGGCCGCAGCCGCTGCGCGATCGCGAGCGCGGGGTCGAGCAGCGCGCGGTCGTACGCGTCCGAGGCGATACCGAGGGCGGTCCGGTAGGCGGTGATCGCGCTGGTGACGAGTACGGCGGCAAGCGGCGCGAGAAGCCACCCGAGCAGGAGCCGGCGGACGCTGTGATCAGCGCCCACGCTGGGTTTCGAGCAGGTAGCCGTAGCCGCGCACAGTGCGGAAGCGCACGCCCGCGGGCTCGAGCTTCGCGCGCAGCCGCGAGATGTACACCTCGATCGCGTTGCGGCTGAGCTTCTCGTCCCAGCTCGACAGCGACTGGATAATGCGATCCTTGGACAGCGCGACGCCGGGCTGCGTGACCAGCAGCTCCATGATTGCCCACTCGCGCGCGGTAAGTTCTATCGGTTCGCCATTCACGCGTGCCTCGCGCGCCACCAGGTCGAGCGCGAGCGCGCCGTAGCTCACCTGGGGGCTGGTGGGCGTGTGCCCGCGCCGGATGAGCGCGCGAACGCGCGCTTCCAGTTCATCGAACGCGAACGGCTTGACGAGGTAGTCGTCGGCGCCCAGGTCGAGCCCGCGCACCCGGTCGGTGACGGTGTCGCGGGCGGTCACTACGATGACCGGCACGTAGCGCTCGCTGCGCCGGAGCCGGCGCAGCATTTCGAAGCCGTCGACACCGGGCAGGCCGATATCGAGGATGACCAAGTCAAACGCCTCGTGCTCGGTGGCGAGCAGCGCGCGCTCGCCGCTGTCGACCCAATCCACGGCATAGTCCGATTGCCGAAGGCTACGGGCAAGCCCGTCGGCCAGCATCGCGTCGTCTTCGACAATCAGTATCCGCATGGCAGCAAGTGGTGCGCAACCGCAATGTTAGTCGCGCGGCGCGAAATCGGCTACGCTAGTGCGCTTCGCCTGCGCGAGCGCGAGTTCGGAGCGCGCGCCGGGCGCCGGTCGTTGCCCGAACCAGCATGCTAGTGCTCGGCATTGAAACCTCCTGCGACGAAACCGGGGTCGCGCTCTACGACGGCGAGCGCGGACTGCTCGCGCACGAGGTCCATACCCAGGCCGCGCTACATGCCGAATACGGCGGCGTCGTGCCCGAGCTCGCGTCACGGGACCACATTCGACGCACGCTGCCGCTCGTGCGCCTCGTCGTTTCGCGCGCGGGGGCGACGCTTGCGGACCTCGACGCCGTCGCGTACACCCAGGGACCGGGGCTCGCCGGCGCCCTGCTGGTCGGGGCGAGCATTGCGACCGCGCTCGCCTATGGCCTCGGCGTGCCGGCGATCGGCGTGCATCATCTAGAAGGTCATCTGCTCTCGCCCCTGCTGTCGGCGCGACCGCCGGAGTTCCCGTTTGTCGGCTTGCTGGTCTCCGGCGGGCACACCCAGCTTATGCAGGTCGCCGCCGTCGGCCGCTATGCGTTGCTCGGCGAGACGCTCGACGACGCGGCCGGCGAGGCGTTCGACAAGACGGCACAGCTCCTCGGCCTCGGCTATCCCGGCGGGCCGGCGCTCGCGCGGCTCGCCGCGCGCGGGCGTCGCGGTCGCTTTCGGCTGCCGCGGCCGATGATCGCGAGCGGCGATCTCGAGTTCAGTTTCAGCGGGCTCAAGACCGCGGTCGCGACCATCGTGCGCGGGAGCGCGCTGGACGACGCGCGCCAGGCCGATCTCGCCGCAGAGTTTCAGGAAGCGATCGTCGACGTGCTGGTCGCGAAGTGCGCCGCAGCGCTCCAAGCGACCGGCGATCGGCGGCTCGTCGTCGCCGGCGGCGTCGGCGCCAACCGGCGCCTGCGCGAGCGGCTCGACGCCGCCGCGGCGGCGGCAGGGTTCGAGACCTACTATCCGGAACCCGAACTGTGCACCGACAACGGCGCGATGATCGCGCTCGCCGCGGCGCTGCGGCTGCAGGCGTCCGGATCGCGGATCGAGGACCACCGAGGCGCTCGCCGCTATGCGTTTGGCGTCAAGCCGCGGTGGGAGCTCGCCGATCTTGCGCCCGGCGACCTCCCGTCAGCCGGTGCGGCGCTCGCGGCGGGGCGCGGCTGAACGCGCCGCCGTAGGGTGCCGGGCGGCGCCGCGTTCCCAGGCCTCGACACGCCCGCAACCAGGCGAAAAAGCGGATGAGGGTCGGGTCGCGACACGCACCGGAGGGAGTCGAATCAGGCCGCATCGCCCCGGCACACCTGTGCCAGCAGGTGCTGCCATTCGAAGTCGAGCTGACCGCTGCCCACCTCGATGCGGGCGCCGACGGCCGCCCGCGCTAGGCACGCGCCGTCGAAGCAGTAGCCCCGGCGGGTCGCCTCGTCCAGTACGACCATGAGGTACGCGGATGGTGGCGGTAGCCTTTGGTGCGGCCGCGCAAGACCGCCTGCGCGAGCAAGCCTTCGCGCCACCGGGCCAGCAGCCCGCGCCGGTCGCGATACTTGGGATGAACCGTCCAGCGCCGCAGCAGCGCTGGTCGCCCCGCCGGACCGCCGGCGGCATCGGGCGATTCCGGCCTAGATCCTGGATGCGAGATCCGGTCTTTTTTCGCCGATCCGGCGCTCGGTACCGGCGATCAGCTTGAGGATGTTCTGCCGGTGGCGCCAAATGAGCAGCGCGGCGATCACGAGCACGGCGACCGCGTAGGCGTTGAGCTGCAGCACCAACACGGTGATCAATGGCGCGAGTGCGGCGGCGATCAGCGCCGCGAGCGACGAGTAGCGGAAGAGCGCCGCGACGACCAGCCAGGCGGCGAGGGTGAGGAGGCCGATCCGCCAATCGATCGCGAACAGGATGCCGGCCGCGGTGGCGACCCCCTTGCCGCCGCGGAAGCGGAAGAATACCGGCCAGAGATGGCCGACGAATACCGCCAGCGCGACGAGCGCGATCCCGCCGTCGTCGACGCCAAAGCGCGGGGCGAACCAGTGCGCGAGGAACACCGCGAGCCAGCCCTTCGCGCCGTCGCCGGCGAGCGTGAGCAGCGCGGCAGCCTTGTTGCCGGTGCGCAGCACGTTGGTTGCGCCGGGGTTGCCCGAGCCGTAAGTGTGCGGGTCAGGCAAACCGAGCGCCCGGCTCACGATCACGGCGAACGACAACGAGCCGATCAGGTAAGCGATTACAATGAAAGCGATCGTCGCCATCCGCCGCGAAGTGTAGCGCGAACGGCAATCGCCTCTCGACCCAAGATGAATCAGGTGTTCCTGCGCGGCGTGCGCCTCGAAGCCAAGGTCGGCGTCTATCGACGCGAGCGCGTCACGACTCAGCCGATCGCGCTCGACCTCGACATCGCACTGCCCGGCGAGCGCGCGTTCGCGAGCGGCAAAGTGAGCGACACGATCGACTATGCGGTCGTCGTGCAGCGCATCCGCGCCGAGCTGGAACGGCGGCGGTTCGGGCTGGTCGAGGAACTCGCGGCGGCGATCGCGCAGCTCGTCCTCGACGAGTTCGGCGCACCGTGGGTGCGGGTGAGCGCGACGAAGCTCGGGGTCTTGAAGGATGTCGAACGCGTCGGCGTAACCGTCGAGCGCGCGCGGAACGGGTAGCGCTTCAGCCCCGGGGATGGTGCTTCGCGTGCAGTGTCTTCAGCCGCTCGCGCGCGACGTGGGTGTAGATCTGGGTGGTCGAGATGTCGGCGTGGCCGAGCAGGAGCTGCACCACGCGCAGGTCGGCGCCGTGATTGATGAGATGCGTCGCGAACGCGTGCCGGAGCGTGTGCGGCGAGAGCGTCTTACCGGGAATCGCGCGCGCGCCATAGCGCTTGACCAGATACCAGAACGCTTGACGCGTCATCCCGGCGCCGCGCGCGGTGACGAACACGGCGCTCGCCGCGCGCCGCTTGAGGAGCACCGGGCGTGCTTCGTGCAGGTAGCGCGTGAGCCACGCGGTCGCCTCTTCGCCGAGCGGCACCATGCGCTCCTTCGCCCCTTTGCCGAACACCTGGACCACCCCCATGTCGAGGCTCACCTCGCTCGCCTTCAGCGCCACCAGCTCCGACACGCGCAAGCCGGTCGCATACAGCAGCTCGAGCATCGCGCGGTCGCGCCGGCCGAGCGCGGTGTCGGTATCGGGCGCGTCGAGCAGCGCCTCCACGTCGCGCTCGGTAAGGGTCTTCGGAAAGCGCGGCGGCGTCTGCGGCGGGTCGAGTCGGAGCGTCGGATCTGCTGCCACCCACCGCTCACGCACGGCGTATTGGTAGAAGCGCTTGAGGCTCGACGCCCGGCGCGCCTGGGTGTTGGCGCGCATGCCCGCGCCGCGCGCGTGGCGATCGGCGAAATAGCCGAACACGTCGGCTTGCTCGGCCAACGCGAGCGATTTCCCGCGCCCGGTGAGCCACTGCGCGAAGAGCTTGAGGTCGCGGCGATAGGCCTCGAGCGTGTTCTTCGCGAGGCCGTCCTCCAGCCACAGGCGATCGCAGAACTCGTCGAGCAGCGCGGCGTCGCGTTCGTTCATGCCGCGGCGGAGTCTAACGCGTGACCGAGAGATCTATTCCCTCGTGCGCGAGCAACCAGCGCTTAATCGCGAGGTGGAAGCCGTCGTCGCCCCGTGCAAAGCCGCCGATGCCGCCCGATGCCACGACGCGATGGCATGGAATCACGAGCGGGAAATAGTTCGCGCCGCAAGCCTGGCCCACCGCGCGCGGGCCGGAATGCAGTTCGCGCGCGACCTCGCCGTAACTGCGCACCCGGCCCGCCGGAATCGATGCGATCTTGTCCCAGACGCGCCGCTGGAAGCGCGTGCCGGCCGGCTTGAGCGGCAGCTCCGGCGCCCAAGCCGGATCATCGAGATAGCGCGCAAACTGCGCGCACGCCTGTTCGGCGAGACGGTTCTGCGGCGCGACCCCGCGCGTGCCGGGCGGCAGATACACGATCTCCGCCACGTATTCGTCGCCGGTCCCGAGCCCCTCGGTGCGCACGCCGACGCCGCCGAACGGCGTGGGCAGAACCGCATCGAAGCGCTCTCGCCCTCGCGCCGACATCAGTCGTCCCCGCGTCGCTCGCTGTTCCATCCCCGCTCCAAAACGCCAAAGCTCACCACGCCTGCGGATCCTCCGCGGGCGACGGGAATTCTACGCCCGGTCGCGACCGCGAACGGGTGAGTCGGCCGCGCGTCACGTGCCGCGCGGCGATGCCAGGGGCGCTCGCGCGCCCACGGGCCGCGCTGGGCGCTCTCGTCACCGCGCCGGCGCGTGCGCGACGCTCACGCCATCCGCGGTCGGCGTGATCGCATAGGTCGCGAGCTGGGGCGGCAGATTCGGCCGGCCGTCGCCGCACCAGCTTGGATGGTGGCGCAGCCGGCCGAGCAGCACCACCACGCGGTGGCCATCGAAGGCCCCGTGCAGGGGCGTGTCGAAGCCGATCCGCGTCCCGGCGTCGACACGCGCGCGGCGCGCGTCGATGCCGAGATGCACGGTGACGACTTCGTTCGCGAGCCCGCGCAGCGCCGCGACATGGTAGGACGCGTAATCGCTCCCGAGGAGCACCAGCTGCGAGACCTCGGGCAGCGGCGAACCGAGGCGGACCTCTTCGATGTCGCCGCTGCGGCGATCGATCCGCCACCAACGTCCGTCCGCTGCGGCGATCAGCGCCGAGCGATCGGGGAGCGGCATCAGCGCGCCCGCGCCACGCGCTGCCGCCGGCATTCCCGCGCAGGGCGGCCCGGCAAGCGCGTCGGGTCCAGGCGCCGATGTTTCAGCGGCCGGCCAGCGTGCGATGACCCGCGCGCTGCGTCGCGGCGCATCGATCTCGAGCACCTCGTGACGCGCCACGTCGAGCACGAATGCGCCGCCGGCACCGTCCACGGCGAGATCACCAAACTGCCCGCCCGCCTCGGCGGTCGCGACGATCGTGCGGCGAGCCGGCGCCGGCTCAAGGTCGATCACCTCGACCGCGCGCGGCGTGAGCGTCCACAAGCGGCGCTGTTTGCGCTCGTAGGCGAGCTGCACGACCGGCGCCGACGCGCCGCTCGGCCGCAGCGTGCCGCCCCGCGACCCGTCGCGGCCGATGACGAGCACCTCGCCGGTCGCGTAGCTGCCGACAAAGTAGCCGTCCGGCCCGGGATCGTACGCGACCGCGGACGGGTAGAAGCCGGGATCGACGGCCAGCGTGAGCTCCGCCGGCCGACAGCCCGCTGCGCCCACCGCGGCGACCGCGACGCCAACAATCAGACCGCGCATCGGCATGCCCCGGCTGTGTTCGTCCAGTACAATATTCGCCAGCTTCGATACACTACATATACACTTTGGCTGTCGGTCACAGTATCTGTACCGGCAAAACGAGCATGCCAGGCGACCCTAGCCTCACCGTGGCGCGGCTCTCCACCGCGGTCCCGCTGCCCCTGGTCGAGCAGATCACCGGATTCGTCAGAACCCGGATCGATGAACGGCTACTGCGCGCCGGTACGCGCATGCCGTCGATCCGGCGCTTCGCCGCCGACAACGGCGTGTCCCGCTTCACCGTCGTCGAGGCCTACGACCGATTGGTCGCGCAGGGCTATCTCGAATCGCGCCGCGGCTCGGGGTTCTACGTGCGCGAGCGGCCCCAGCCGGTGCGGCACACCGAGCCGGAACAACCGCCCGGCACGCGCATCGACGTCGCGTGGCTGCTGCGCCACCTGTATGCCGGGAACACCCGCCCCGAGGTGCTCCTCGCCGGGTCCGGCTGCCTGCCCGGGAGCTGGCTCGATGAAGCGATGCTGCAGTCGGGGCTACGCACGCTGTCGCGCCGCGCGCCGAGCGCCCTCACGAGCTATGGCACGCCGCAGGGCTACGCGCCGCTGCGCGAGCTGCTGCAGGTGCATCTCGCCGAGCTCGAGATCCGGGCCGTGCCCGAGAACATTGTGCTCACCGCCGGCGCGAGCCAGGCGCTCGACCTCGTGGCGCGCTACTTCCTGCAGCCCGGCGACGCGGTGCTGGTCGACGACCCGGGCTACTACGTGCTGTTCGGGCTGCTCGCCGCGATGGGCATGCGGCTGGTCGGGGTGCCGCGCACCGCCGACGGCCTGGACGTGGCGCGCCTCGAGGCGCTCGTGACGACGCATCGGCCGAAGCTCTTCATGACCAACTCGGTGCTGCACAATCCGTCGGGCACCTCCCTTTCGGCCGCAACCGCGTTTCGCCTGCTCCGGCTCGCGGAGGCCCACGACTTCCATATCCTCGAGGACGATGTCTACGGCGACCTGCATCCGGGTCGCGCGCACCGCATCGCCGCGCTCGATCAGTTACACCGGGTGATCTACGTCGGCAGCTTCTCGAAAACGCTGGGCGCGGGACTGCGCGTGGGCTTTCTCGCCGCGCAGCGCGACCTCGCGCGCGATCTCGCCGACCAGAAGATGCTCGCGAGCCTCACCACCCCCGAGCTCGGCGAGCGATTGACCTTTCAGGTGCTCGCCGAAGGCTACTACCGCAAGCACGTCGAGCACGTGCGCACGCAGCTCGCGCGCGCGCTCGAGCCGTCGATCCGCAACCTCGAGCGCGCCGGGCTCACGCTCTTCCACGAGCCCGCCGCCGGGATGTTCCTGTGGGCGCGCGCGGGCGTGCACGACGATGCGGAGGCGCTGGCGGCGCGGGCGCAGGGCGAAGGCATCATCCTCGCGCCCGGCAGCCTATTCAGCCCGACCCAGGCGCGCTCGCCGTGGATGCGGTTCCACGTCGCCTACGCCGGGGCGCCCAAGCTCGCCCGCTTCTTCGACGCACTACGCTGACTGCAGCCGCGGAGGAATCCATGCGCGCGACCCCGACGATCGCCTTCAGCCACGTCGGAATCTTCGTGACCGACCTGGCGCGGATGAGGGACTTCTACACGCGATTCCTCGGACTCACGGTCACCGACCACGGCGAGCTCGGCGGCGCCGAGCTCGTGTTCCTGTCGCGCGACCCGCGCGAGCACCACCAGATCGTGCTCGTCGCCGGCCGGCCGCCGGCCCCGGCCTTCAACGTCGTGAACCAGATCTCGTTCCGCGTCGAAGGCCTGGCAACGCTGCGCGCGCTGCATGCGCAGCTCCGCGCGGAGCCGGTGCGCGAGATCGCGCCGGTCACTCACGGCAACACGCTCTCGGTCTACTTCCGCGATCCGGAAGGCAACCGGATCGAGCTGTTCATCGACACGCCGTGGTACGTGACGCAGCCGGTTCGCGTGCCGATGGACCTCTCGCTGTCGGATCAGGCGCTGTGGCAGTGGGCCGAGCAGACGGCGCGGAGCCTTCCCGGCTACCAGCCGCGGGCGCAATGGGAGCAAGCGATCGCCGGCCGCATGGGGCTTCGTTGACCGCCGCCGGTAGGGATCGCCGCGCCGCGCACGCGAGGACGCGGGCGGGCACTGGCGGACCGGCGCTCAGGACCGCCGCGACACGGGATTCACTGACTCAAGCCGCTCGCGGCCGGATTCGGGAAATCCGCGGCGTACTTGCCGATCCATTCCTTGGCCGCCTCCTCGATGGTGAGGGTGCGCCCCTCCGCGCGGTAGACCTCGTGCTTGTAGTTCTCGATGTGGCAAACCTGTTCCACCATGCGCGCCCGAAACGCGTCCGCCACGTCCAAGAACTCGACCCCGAGCTCGAAGCCCGCCGCGCGCCCGTGGCACCAGACGACCCGGGCCTTGCTCTCGAACTCGGGGCGCACGACCAGGATTCGCACCGCGACAATGGCACCGGGCTCGAGCTCGACGTGCGACTGGAACGCGAGCCCGCCGAAGCTCACGTTGCAAGCGTGAAGGTCGGCCGGCGGGAGGGGATCATTACGCGCGACCTCGATCGGGATGTCCGCCGGATGCCGGATGAATTGCCTCATTCGTCGGTCCCTCCTGCAGCAAGCGGCCAGTCTACCGCCGCGGCGTCCGGCCAGCGCGCGCGGGAATCGGGCGGCGGCCGCCGGCGCGCCCCAAACTGCAAACCCGGACGCGCGGTCGTCCGCTTGCTCCCGAACCACTTCCGCTCGCCGCGGCCGCGGCCGCGACGCGAAGGGTCCGCTTGACCGACCCACGCCACAGCGGCGACCCGCGCGCCGCCGCGCAGCGATCCTTCGCCGCCCTGCGCCACCCCGGCTTCCGCGCCTATTTCCTCACCTCGGCGGCGGCGATGATGGCCGACAGCATCGAGCACGTGATCAGCTACTGGATCATGTTCCAGAAATTCCATTCGCCGGCGCTCGGCGGGTTCGCCGTGGTCGCGCACTGGCTGCCGTTCCTGCTGTTCTCGGTGTACTCGGGCGCGCTCGCCGACCGCTTCGACCCGCGGCGCATCATCCAGGTCGGCATGCTGCTGTTCATGGCGGTCTCGCTCGGCTGGGGCCTGCTGTTCCTCACCGACGCACTGCAGATGTGGCACGCCGCGACGCTGCTCGTCGTCCACGGCCTCGCCGGCGTGCTGTGGAGCCCGGCCTCGCAGCTGCTGATCCACGACATCGTCGGCGGGGCGCAGCTCCAGAGCGCCGTGCGCCTAAACGCCACCGCACGCTACCTCGGCTTGCTGATGGGTCCGGCCGTGGGCGGCGGCCTGCTGCTCGCCCTGGGGCCAGCGCACGGGATCCTGCTGAACGCACTGATCTACCTGCCGCTCGTTCTTTGGCTCTGGCGGGCCCCCTACGGCCCGCGCTTTCGCCAGGATCCGCCGCCCCCGCGCGCGGTGCGCGGCCTGGCCGACATCGTGTCCACCTTGCGCGCGATCGCCGGCAATCGCACCATCGTATCGATGACCCTGCTCGCGGGCGGTGCGTCGCTGTTCGTCGGCAACGGCTACCAGGCGCAGATGCCGCAATTCGCGCGCGATCTCGGCCACGGCGATCCGGACGTTTCCTATGGCATGCTGCTCGCCGCCGACGCCGCCGGGGCGCTGATCGCGGGCTTGCTGCTCGAGAGCCGGGGGCTGCTGCAGGCGCGACCGCGCACCGCGTTCGCGCTCGCCATGCTGTGGTGCTGCGCGATCGGCGGCTTCGCCGCGGCGGCATCCTATCCGCTTGCGCTCGCACTGCTGTTCGCGGCCGGGTTCCTCGAGCTCGCATTCAGCGCCATGGCGCAGACGCTGGTGCAGCTGCACGCGAGCGCGCCGATCCGCGGCCGCGTGATCGGGCTCTATCACATGGCCGCGCTCGGCCTACGCGCCTTCAGCGGCGTCACCGTCGGCATCGCCGGCGCCATCATCGGCATCCACTGGTCGCTCGCGCTGAGCGCGATGGCGCTACTCGCGATGACCACCGCCCTGCTCGGGTTCGCCATGCGCGCCGCGCGCACCGAGCGCGGAACGAGACGCACGAGTCCAAGCGAATGATCGACGTGAACGCGGCACGACCGCGCGATATCGAGTCGCCTTACGCCTGGGCGCGTCTGGCCGCGGCGCTCGCGCTCTCGACCCTCGGCGGGGCCGGCATGTACGCGGTCGTCGTGGTGCTGCCGCTGCTGCAAGCGGACTTCGGCGTCACGCGGTCCGACGCGGCACTGCCGTACACGCTGACCATGATCGGATTCGGCATCGGCGGCATCCTGATGGGCCGCCTGGCCGACCGCTTCGGCGTCATCGTCCCGATCGTGATCGGCGCGCTCGCCTTGGGTGGCGGCTTCGTCGCCGCCGGCGCGGCCGCGAACCTGTGGCAATTCACCCTCGCCCACGGCCTGCTGATCGGTTTTCTCGGCAGTTCGGCCACTTTCGCGCCGCTGGTCGCGGACACCTCGCTGTGGTTCAACCGGCGTCGCGGCATCGCGGTGGCGATCTGCGCGAGCGGCAACTACCTTGCCGGCGCGATCTGGCCGCCGGTCGTGCAACACTTCGCCGAGATCGTCGGCTGGCGCGAGACCTATGTCGGGATCGGCCTGTTTTGCGTCGCCGCCATGCTGCCGCTCCTCCTCATGCTCCGGCGCCGCCCGCCGAGCATCGCCGCGACGCCGCTCGCCGTGCGGGCGGCCCCGCGCGCCGCCAGGCCGCTCGGGCTCTCGCCCACCGCGCTGCAGGCAGCGCTGTCCCTAGCCGGTGTGGCCTGCTGTGTCGCGATGTCAATGCCGCAGGTGCATATCGTCGCCTACTGCGGCGACCTCGGTTACGGGGCCGCGCGCGGCGCCCAGATGCTGTCCCTCATGCTCGCCTTCGGCATCGTGAGCCGACTCGCCTCCGGCTGGATCTCGGATCACATCGGCGGATTGCGCACGCTCCTGCTCGGCTCGAGCCTGCAGGGCGTCGCGCTGCTGCTGTTCCTGCCCTTCGACCAGCTCGTCTCGCTGTACGTGATCTCCGCGCTATTCGGTCTGTTCCAGGGCGGCATCGTCCCGTCCTATGCGCTCATCGTGCGCGAATACTTCTCGCCGCGGGAGGCCGGCGCGCGGCTCGGCACCGTCTTGATGGCGACGCTGTTCGGGATGGCGGCCGGCGGGTGGATGTCCGGCGCGATCTTCGACCTGACCGGCTCCTATAAGCTCGCCTTCGCGAACGGCACGGCCTGGAACCTGCTGAACCTCACCATCGCCGTCGCGCTGCTGCGGCGCGCCCAGCGCGCCGCCGCGCCGGCTTAGCGCACTCGCATCGCCGATCGCGCCGGTGAGCTCGCTCTACCCCGTGCGCCGGCGGCTGCGGGCGTCACGGCTTAGCCCGCGCCGCCCCGGCCCAGCGTCTCGTTGAAGATCCGCGTCCACTTGTCGATCTGATCCAGGGCCACCGCCGGATCGACCAACTGGATCCGCACGCCGCGTAACGGCGAACTCACCCGGGTGCTGCTCGGCACGTACTCCATCGCGGCCAGCACCGGCTGCGCCGCGCCGATCATGTACTCGTGGAAGAGCAGCGCGGCGGCGGGGTGGCGCGCCTGTCGGGCGACGCCGATTGCGTTGGTGCGCGCAATGGCCGGTTCGATCGCGAACCACTCGATCGGCGCGCCGTTGCGCTTCGCCTGCTCCGGCATGTAGTTGTACACCGTCAGCGCGAGCGGCACCTCGCCCGACGCGACCAGGTTGGTGAGGAGCGTGTGCCCCTGCCGGACCGATACGCCGTTGGTCGCCGCCAGTTCGCGGAAGAACCGAATGCCGGCGTCTCCGCCGAGCTGTTCGGCGACCGCGGCGAGCCACTCCGGGTCGCGCGCCTCGATGCCCAGCTTGCCCTTCCATTTGGGGTCGAGCAGGTCGCGGTACGACTTCGGCAGCTCGCTCTTGCGCACGAGGTTGGTGTTGTACGCCTGGACCCACACCGTAAGCAGGGTCGCGATCCACTCGCGATGCGCCGGTACCGCGCCCGGCAACAGCTCCCGGTACGTCGGCGAGGAGACCGGCGCGAGGATCCGCTCGCGGTGCAGCGCCTCCATCTCCGGCGAGCTCATATGGATGACGTCGACCTCGAAGCGCCGGGCGGCGGCTTCGGCGAGGGTGCGCTGCAGGACCTTCTCCGAGCTCGCGCGCCAGACATTCACCTTGATGCCGTACTTTGCCTCGAACGGCTTGAGCAGCGCGGGCTGATCCTTTTCCGCGAAGCTGGTGTAGAGCGTGAGGCTGCCCTCCTTGCTCGCCGCGGCAAGGAGGCGCTCCATCCGATCGGGGCCGTCGTAAGCGGCGAGCGCCGATTCGACCGCAGGCTCCGCCCCGGCCGCCGGCGCGCACGCCGCCGACGCGAGCACGATGGCCGCCAGGCGGCGCCGCAGCATGGACCTAGTCCGCCGCGGCGCGTGGCTTCACGCCGCCTTCTTTCGTCCGGCGAGCGCCTCGTCGCGTAACGCGCGGCGCAGGATCTTGCCGACGTTGGACTTCGGCAGCTCGGCGCGGAACTCGACGTACTTCGGCCGCTTGTAGCCGGTGAGCTGCACCTCGCAGTGCCGGCGGACCGCCTCCTCGGTCAGCGCCGAGTCCTTCCTGACGACGAACAGCTTCACTGCCTCGCCGGTCTTGTCGTCAGGCACGCCGATCACCGCGCACTCGAGCACGCCCGCCAGCCGCGCCACGACGTCTTCGACCTCGTTCGGGTACACGTTGAATCCGGACACGAGCACCATGTCCTTCTTGCGGTCCACGATCCTCACGAAGCCGCGCTCGTCGACCTGCGCGATGTCGCCGGTCGCGAGGAACCCGTCCGGACCGAGCACCTTGGCCGTCTCGTCCGGTCGCTGCCAGTAGCCTTTCATCACCTGCGGCCCGCGCACGCACAGCTCGCCCGCCGCCCCGCGCGGCGCCTCCTTCCCGTCATCGCCGCGGAGCTCGATCTCGGTCGAGGGCAGCGGCAGACCGATCGAGCCGTTGTACTCGGTCAGGTCGAGCGGGTTGGTGCAGACTACCGGCGAGGTCTCGGTGAGCCCATAGCCCTCGATCAGCGTTTTGCCCGTCACCTGCCGCCACCGATCCGCCACCGCCTGCTGCACCGCCGTGCCGCCGCCGATCGCCGCCCGGAGGTGGCTGAAATCGAGCTGGGCGAAGTCCGGATGGTTGAGCAGGGCGTTGAACAGCGTGTTGACGCCGGTGATGACATTGAATTTATGCTTGGCAAGCTCCTTCACGAACCCGGTCAGGTCGCGCGGGTTGGTGATCAGGACGTTGCAGCCGCCCATTCTCATGTACGCGAGGCAGTTCGCGGTGAGCGAGAAGATGTGGTACAGCGGCAGCGCCGTGATCACCACCTGGCCCGTTGCGCCGAGAAACGGACGCTGCCAAGCGGCGACCATCTCGAGGTTCGCGAGAATGTTCCGATGCTGCAGCATCGCGCCCTTCGCAACGCCGGTCGTGCCGCCGGTGTATTGCAGGAAGGCGATGTCCTCCAGGCCGACCGCGACGCGCTCGAGCTCGCACCCCGCGCCCGCCGCGAGGACGTCGTTGAAGCGCAACGCGCCGGGCAACTGGTACGCCGGAACCAGCTTCTTCACCTTGCGCACGACGAAGTTGACGATCGCCCCTTTGAACCCGAGCAGGTCGCCGAGCGATGCGACGACGATGCGTTTCAGCGGCGTCTTCGCCACCACCTGCTGCAGCGTAGCGGCGAAGTTCTCGAGAATGACGATCGCCTCGGCACCGGAGTCGCTGAGCTGGTACTCGAGTTCGCGCGCGGTATAGAGCGGATTCACGTTCACGACCACATAGCCGGCGCGCAGCGCGCCGAACAGCGCCACCGGGTACTGGAGGATGTTCGGCATCATGAGCGCGACGCGCGCGCCGCGCGCCAACCCCTGCGACTGCAGCCAGGCGCCGAAGCCCCGCGCCAGACGGTCGAGGTCGGCGAACGAGAGGGTCTTGCCCATGTTGTGGTAGGCCGGCTGCGCGGCGTACTGCGCTGCGGCTGCGGCAAACAGCTCGCCGATCGAGGGGTACTCGTCGTAGCGGATCTCCGCTGGCACCCCCGGCGGATACGCCTTGAGCCAAATTTTCTCCACCGTTCCTCCTCGCACCGGCAGGCCCCGCGGGCCCGTTCCGCCGATGGCTAGTGACCCGGGCGGAAACGGCGGATTCCCGGCCCGATCGGTGGATTATGCGTAAAGCCCGGATGCCTCGCCAGCGGGCCGCCAGCGAAACCGCGCGCGCGTGCTCGGCGGCGCGGGCCTTAGGTGATGGTCGCGGCGCGCCGCACGCTCGCGATCATCGAACTGCGCAGCAAATACTCCTTCGCCGAATCGGCCCTGGCGGCCGTGCGCCGCAGCTGATCGAAGTGCTTGCCCCGCGCCGCCGGGTCGCGCTCGGCGAGGATTTGCAGGTTGCGGATCGAGCCCTCCTGGACGTGCTCGATGTTGACGGTGCGGCGCTGACGAACGTACAGATCGAGCAGCGCCGCGTCGCCCTCACCGCGCCACACTTTGCCCAGCTTCTGCGCCAGGTTGATCGCGTCGTGAATGCCGCCGTTCAGCCCAAACGCACCGAGGGGGTTGTTGAGATGCGCGGCGTCGCCGGCGAGCAGCACGCGGCCGCGCCGGAATTCCTTCGCCACGCGCTGGTGCACCTTGTAGATGCTCCGGTAGCGGACGTCGTAGCGCTCCGGAGCGGGATGGAAGTACTGCATCCGCTGTTCGACCGCCGCCGGCGCCAGCGTCTCGGCATCGGGCTCATCGACCGGCACCGGGAACGCCATGCGCCACAGTCCCGGCGGGCCGGCATCTGGCATATGGAACACCGCGGCCCACTGTTCGGGGTCGGCAACGTAAGCGTTCGAGGTGTAACCGTCGCGCGCGAAGTCGTGCGCGCTGCTGACGACGACGAAGCGCTCCGGCCAGGTGAAGCCGTCGAACTCGACGTTGAGGAGTCGGCGCACCGTGCTGCGGCCGCCGTCGGCGCCGATCAGCCAGGCGCCGGTGAAGCGCTCGGTGCCGCCCGGGGTCGCCGCGAGCACCCACACGCCGTCGGTGTTCTGGCCGAAGTCGGCGACGCGGATGCCGAACCGCACCTCGGCGTGTGGGATCGGCTGCAGTCGACGGTAGATCATCGGCGTCAGCCGATGCTGCTCGAGATGCAGACGATACGGGTACGGGGTGTCGTCCCGGAGCAAGCCGAGATCCCACTCGGCGACTACCCCCTGCACTCGGTCGCGGATTTGCCACCGCGGCACGCGGATCGCGCTCCGATGCATCTCGTCGGTGATGCCATACGGCGCCATCATCTCAAGCGACGGCGGATGGAACGATCCGGCGCGCGGGTCGTGCGTGAGCGCGGATTCGGCCTCGAGCACGAGCACCGGGACGTCTTGCTTTGCCAGCGCGAGCGCGACCAGCAAACCGACTGGCCCGGCGCCGGCAACGATGACTCGGCGATGGTCGGAACTCATTCTTCTGTTCGCATTGACAGATGCTGGGCTCGTCGCCAGCATAAGCGAAACGCCCTTCCTTCGTCACGCCAGGACACCGACGTCCGTGAACAATCCGACCCGCGCCCCACTGTGGAACGAGTACCAGGCGCCGCATGCCGATCTGCGGGAGCTGCTCGCACGCGTGGCGCACGCCGGCGAGCTCGTGCGGGTGAGCGGGGCCGACTGGAAGCTCGAAATGGGGACGCTCGCCGAGATCATCTACCACGCGCACTCGGCCAACCCGCCCGCCATCCTGTTCGAGGACATCCCGGGTTACCCGCACGGCTTCCGCACGCTGTCCGGGACGACCAACTCGTCGAAGCGGCTCGCGTTGACGCTCGGGCTGCCGGTGCCGGCGAACCCGCTCGATGTCGTACGCGCCTACCGCGACCGGATGAAGCAGCACCGCCCAATCCCGCCGCGGTACGTCGAGCGCGGCCCGGTGCTGGAGCACATCGACCGCGACGACGCCGTCGACGTGCTCAAGTTTCCGGCGCCCCTGCTGCATGAGCGCGACGGCGGGCGCTATCTCGGCACCGACGACCTGGTCATCCAACGCGACCCGGACGACGGCTGGGTCAATCTCGGCACCTACCGCTCAATGGTCCACAGCCGCAACCAGGTCGGCCTGTGGATGTCGCCCGGCAAGCACGGGCGCCAGATTCGCGAGAAGTACTTTCGCGACCGCAAGCCATGCCCGGTGCTGATCAGCTGCGGTCACGACCCGATGCTGTTCCTCGCCGGCGGCAATGAAATCCGCTTCGGGCTGTCCGAGTACGACTACGCCGGTGGGCACCGCGGGCTGCCGTTCGACGTCATCGCGAGCGAGCTCCACGGGCTACCGATGCCCGCCAGCGCCGAGATCGTGCTCGAGGGCGAGATGCATCCGGGCGAGGCGCTACCCGAAGGTCCGTTCGGCGAGTTCACCGGCTACTACGCCGGCGGCCACAGCGCGCAGCCGGTGGTGCGCGTGCGCCGCGTCTACCACCGCGCCGAGCCGATCCTCACCATCGCTAGCCCGATGCAGCCGCCGTCGGACTTCTCGTTCTCCAAGTGCGTCATGAAGGCCGGGATGATCTGGGACGAGGTCGAGCGCGCCGGGCTGGCAGGCGTGAGCGGGGTATGGTGCCACGAGGCCGGCGCGGCGCGGTTGTTCAACGTGATCGCGATCAAGCAAGCCTACGCCGGCCACTCGAAGCAGGCGGCGATGCTCGCCGCGAGCTGTCAGTCCGGTGCGTATCTGGGCCGCTTCGTGGTGGTGGTCGACGAGGACATCGACCCCACCAACCTGTTCGAAGTGCTGTGGGCGATCTGCACCCGCTGCGACCCGGCCGAGGACATCGATTTCATTCGCCGCGCGTGGAGCGGACCGCTTGACCCGCGTATCGCGCGCGGCACGACGACGAACTCGCGCGCGCTGATCGATGCTTGCCGGCCGTTCCACATGCTCCAGGACTTCCCGCCGGTCGCGCGCGCGACGCCCGAGCTGCGGGCACAGGTCGCGGCGAAGTTCGCGCGCGTGCTCGAATCGCTGTAGCGCCGGCGCTCCCGCGGCCCATCGCAGCCGCGGACCGAGCGGCGCGGTTGGCGGCCGCGCCGTTTCAGCCCGCGGTTCGCGGCTGCATTCAGGGCCGCGCGGGCGGCAGCTCGAACCGCTTGAAGAACTTCCACATCTCCTCGTTCGCGTCGATCACGTCGGTGGCGGGACCGAGGATGCGCGGCAGATACTCGCGCGCGCCAGGCCACACGTGGCCGGCGCCCGAGAGCTTCCACAGCACGATCTCGGCGCCGTCGCGACAGCCGGAGAACACGTACTCGGTCGCAGTGTGGGCGGCACTCTTCGAGTCCGCCGGCCCGCGGCGCTGCTGCGCCACGGCAGGCTTCGCTTGGCAGTCCTCGAACATCGCCCAGCCTTCGAGCACCTCCTCGACGTTCGGGTGCTGCGTGCGGATGTCGGTGAACGGAAACGGCTCGCCGAGGCCGCCGTAGTAGACCGCGCGCTGGTCATCGACGCTGTGGATGTGCATGATCGGCACCGCTCGTTTGCCCGGCACCGCGAGCGCGGGCCGCGGCCCGGGCGCGCGGGGCATCGGCAGCACCATCGAGCCGCCGACCGGCGCAATCGCTGCGATCCGATCGGAAAGCTGGGCGGCAAGCCGATAGCTCATCATCGCGCCGTTCGAGTGCCCGGTCGCGTAGACGCGCGTCGTGTCGACCGGCGCGCGCGCCGCCAGCGCGTCGAGCAGCGCGCGCACGAATCCGACGTCATCGACTTGCTCGCTCGCCGCGTAGCCGCAGCACCGCCCGGCGTTCCACGTCAGCAGCCGGTCCCCGAATCGTCCGCTGCCGTTGGGGTAGACGACGATGAATCCCTCGCGGTCGGCGAGGCCGTCCATCTGTACGTAGTCGCGGTGGGCGCGCGCATTCCCGCCGCCACCGTGGAAATTCAACACCACCGGCAGCGGCTTGCCTGCCGCCGCCTGCTGCGGGACATGAACCAGCGCGGTGCGCAGGCGGCCGCCGTGCTCGATCTCGAGCGTGTAGTCGCCGGTGACGCTCGGTGCGATCTCGCGGATCTGCGGCTGCGCGACCGCGAGCCCGGCAGCCAACGCGCTTGCCAGCGCCGCGACCCGTACCGACTGCTGCATCCGGCGCCTCTACGTCGCGGCGCGGGTCGAATGGACGCGCGCAGCGACCGCGACCGCCGCCAGCGTGGCCGCGATCGACAGCCAGCCTACCGTGCCGAACCGCAGCAGCTCGCCGCCTGCGCCCTTCTCGATGATCGCCGCGGCGACGAACGACGCGACGCCGGCCGCGAGCTGTTGCAGGGCGGCGTTGAAGCTCATGAAGCTGCCCCGGAGCTGCGGGCTCGCGGCCCCGGTCACGATCGCCATCCCCGGCACGAAGCGGCCCGAGAACGCCGAGAACAGCAGCATCTGCGATGCGGCGGCGATCCACAGCCCGGCGGGCGGCAGGTGCGTGGTGATGAAGATCGCCACGACCGATGCGCTCGCGGCGAATGTGAACACGCGCCGTCGCCCGTGCAGATCCGTGAGCCGGCCGACGAGCCGCGTGACCGCAAGCGCCGCGAGCCCGCCGCAGAAATAGGTGATCGCGAGCTCGGTCTCCGCGATCCCCACATTGGCCACCAGGTAGGGCGCGATGAACGGCACCACCGTGAACCCCGAAAAGTTGATCAGCACCGTAACGCCGAGCGCGCGCAGGTGGTTGCGGTCGGCGAAGACCGCATGCGCCTGCGCGAGCGCCGAGCGCCCGCGCGCCGCCTCGATGTGGCCGTGGACGCGCGGAATGGCGCGCGCGGCGGCGGTCAAGATTGCCACGCACAGCGCGGTCAAGCAGAAGAACGGCGCCCGCCACGACCAGTGCGCGGCGAGATACAGGCTCAACGGGATGCCGGCGATCGAGGCGATCGAGAACGCGCTCATCACGATTCCAAGCGCATGACCGCGCCGGCCCTCGGCGATCGTGTCGCCGACGATCGCGAGCACCGTCGCCGCGACCACCCCACCGAACGCACCGGCGGTCGCGCGCGCGAGGAGCAGCCAGAGATAGTCCTGCGCGGTCGCCGTGAGCAGGGTGGTGAGCGCAAAGCAGGCGTACAGCGCGAGGAGTGCCGTGCGCCGGTCGAACCGGTCGATCAGGAACGCCGCCGCGAACCCGACCGCCGACGCCGTCACCATGTAGGTCGAGATGAGCACGCCGAATTGCGTCGGCGTGACATCGAACAGCCGCATCAGTTGTGCCCCGAGCGGCAGCAGCAGCATGAAGTCCAGGAGGGTCGAGAACTGCACCCCCGCGAGCGTGGCGAGTAGCCAGCGCTCGCGCGTCCCGCCCGGGTCCGCGGTCATGCTTTGCGCTGCCCGGGAAAGCGCAGCAGGGCTGGCGCGATCAGCGCACCGATCCCGACCGTGACGAACGCGACACCCCAGGCGAGCGGGCGCGTATTGCCGCCGGCAAGATCGAGCGCGACGCCGAACACGAGCGGGGCGACGAACCCGGCGCCGAAGCCGAGCGTCGAGTGGACCGCCATCGTCGCGCCGCGCAACCGCGGATCGCTCTCGGCGACCATGCCCGCGGTGAGCGTGGAGGAATCGCTCATCACGAGCAGCATGTGCAGGACCACGGCGGCACACACCACGAGCCACGGCATCGGCGCGACCAGCCCGAGGCTGCAGCTGAGCGCTCCCGACGCCGTCATCCCGAGCGCGATCACGCGGCCGCGTCCGGCGCGCAGGCTCGCCTCGTTGCCGGCGATGCTCGCGAACGGCGAGGCGAGGTTCGCGATCGCATGGATCGCCGCCGGCGAGAGCGGCGCGGGGACGATGCTCTGGGCGAAGGTGAGAAAGGCCACCATCCAGGACCGGGACCCGAACAGTTCCCAGCAGTGCACTGCATAGCCGTAGATGTAGCGGCTCGCGGCGCGGTTCGCAAGCACCGGCCGGAAGTCGAGGAAGCGCACGTGCGCGGCCGAGCGGTGCGCTCGCCGCGGCGGCAAGCCGAGCCCGACCATCGCTGCAGCGACGATCGGTCCGAGCGCCGCGACGAGGAACGCGGCGTGCCACCCGGCGCGGCGCGCGACCTCGCTCGCGAGCAGGAGCGAGAGGCTGACGCCCACGCCGAAAAACGCAGTGTAGAACGAGACCGCGCGCGATTGCGCCGGGCCCGAAGTGTTGTCGGTGAGTGCGCGCAGGCCGGGCATATAGGTCCCCGCAATCCCGACCCCGACCAGGAGCTGGCAGGCGCCCGCGCTCGCCACGCCGTTCGCGAACCATCCGAACGATGCGGTCGCGAGCGCCGCGACCGCGCTCGAGGCGACGTAGATCCGCCGCGCATCGACGCGATCGGTGAGCGCGGTGAGCACTGGCACCGCAGCCATGTAACCGGCAAAGAACATGCCGCTCACGAACCCGGCCTCGGTGTTCGACATTGCCCACTCGGCCTGCAGCCGCGGCAGCAGCGCGGGATAGGCCGAGAACCCGGCCATGCTCGCGACGTGCGCGCTACAGACCCAGGCGATAAGACGCCAGCTCGCTCCGTTCGGCGCCGGTGAATCCGCCATCGCCCTAGCGATGGCGGAAGTTCGGCTTCCGCTTCCCGACGAACGCGCGCATGCCTTCCTTCCGGTCGTCGGTCGCGAACAGCGAATGAAACAGGCGCCGCTCGAACAGGATCCCTGCGGCGAGCGCGCCGCCGAGCTCGTCCATGAGCGCTTCGTTCAGCGCGTTTAATTGCTTGCGGTTGAGCGTGACGAGCCCCACGCGGCCGCGGGTCTCAGTGAGGATGTTGGCGTAGGCCATTCGCGCTTCCTCGGGTGGGGACGACTCCAGCGCAGTGCTGCGATTATACGGTCCGGGTCCGGCGCAAATCCCGAACCGGGATCGAAAGCAGTAGTCGCGGCGTGCGCGGGACGTTAGACTGCGTTCCGCGTCAAGGCCGTCTGATTCCAAGGCAACCGGTGCCGCGACCCGCCCTCGTTCTTGCGTTCGCTCTCATGACGACTCCTGTCGGCGCCTTCGATCTCCAGGGCCACCGCGGCGCCCGCGGGCTCGCGCCCGAGAACACGCTGCCCGCCTTTGCCCGTGCCCTTTCGATCGGCGTGACCACGCTCGAGCTCGACACCGGCATCACCGAGGACGGCATCGTGGTCATCGCCCATGACCGCCGGCTCAATCCGGACATCGCGCGCGGTTCCGATGGACGCTGGCTCGCCAGCCAGCCGCACGCCATCCACGATCTCACGTTCCACGAGCTGCAGCGCTACGACGTCGGCCGGATCCGGCCGGGCAGCGACTATTCCAAGCGCTTCCCTTATCAGAGTCGAATGGACAACCTCCGCATCCCGCGGCTGCAAGACCTGTTCGAGCTGGTGCGCCACGCGCGCAACAGCGAGGTCCGGTTCAACATCGAGACCAAGCTCTCGCCGCTCGAGCCGAACGACACGGTCGGCCCGGACGTGTTCGCCCGCGCGCTGATCAAGGTGGTACGCGAGAACGGGATGGCGCACCGCACGGTCATCCAGTCGTTCGACTGGCGCACGCTCGCGATCGTCCAGAAGGAAGCGCCCGAGATCGCAACCTCGTTTCTCACCGAGCAGCAGCAGTCGAACGACACCATCGGGGCCGGGAGCGATACCCCCTCGCCCTGGACCGGCTTGCGCTTTCGCGACTATGGCTCGGTGCCGAAAATGATCAAGGCCGCCGGCGGCACCATTTGGTCGCCGAACTTCCGCGATCTGACCGAGCCGCTCGTCAAGGAGGCGCGCGGCCTCGGTCTCAAGGTGCTGCCGTGGACGGTGAACGAGCGCGCCGACATGGAACGCCTCATCGATTGGGGTGCCGACGGCCTCATCACCGACTATCCGGACCGCCTGCGCGAGGCGATGGCGGCGAAAGGGCTTGCGCTGCCCACACCCACGCCGGTCACTCCCTAGGGCGACTCTGAGCTCATTCCCCCCCCGGGTCCGGCGCGTGCGGCGGCTCGCGCCGCCGCGCGCGCGGCGCGCAAGCTATGCCGCGGCCGGTGCCCAGCCGATCGGGTGATCGCGCTCCACCATCTTGGCGCAGGTGAGGATGCGTGGCTCCGAAAACCGCGGGCCGACGATCTGCAGTCCAACCGGCAGGCGCGAGGCGGTGAGCCCCGCCGGGACGCTGGCGGCGGGTAGCGCCGCGAGCGACACCAAGAACGTCGACGCAATCCAGTCGATGTAGTTTTCCAACTTGCGGCCGTTGATCTCGGTCGGGTAGTTCTGCTCCACCGGGAACGGCGGCACCGGCGCGGACGCGGTGAGCAGCAGATCGTAGCGCTCGAAGAGCATCCGGAAGCGGTGCCAGATCTCGGCCCGTTTGCGCTCGGCGCGCGCGATGTCGAGGATCTGCACCCCGAGTCCCATCCGGATATTGCCGGCCAGGTTCGCACCGAGCCGATCGAGCTCGCCGAGGCGGTCGAGATGGTTGCCGACCATCGCCGCGCCGCGCAGCACCATGAACGCATCGCGACCGTCGGCGAGATCGAGCGCGATCTCCTCGACGCTCGCGCCGTGACGCTCGAGCGCGAGCGCGCCCGCGCGGCAGATCCGCTCGACCTCGGCGTCGACGCCCGTGCCGGCGATGTCGGGCGCGTAAGCGAGCCGCACCCCGCGCAAGTCCTGGGCGTTCGCGACGATCGCCTGCGCGCTCGGCCACGGCGGCGGGCACGACAGCGGCGACGCGGCGGAGAGGCCGGTCATCGCGTCGAGCAGCAGCGCACAGTCCTCGGCGTCGCGCGCCATCGGCCC
>Ga0187846_10000077_pt1 | contig 57104 bp, 52 predicted proteins | sample TC_taG_FD_161473 | JGI IMG/M metagenome (GOLD analysis project Ga0187846, IMG submission 161473) | Biofilm microbial communities from the roof of an iron ore cave, State of Minas Gerais, Brazil - TC_06 Biofilm (v2) | ecosystem: Environmental > Terrestrial > Deep subsurface > Cave > Wall biofilm... | reverse complement strand
GGTTCTTCGATTTCTAACTGAGATCGCGCAAAGCCCGTGAAAGCCATCATAACGGCAGCCGGAGCGCTCACGGCACCCGGATTTCCGACCTCACCGGCCACTGTAGCCATGAAGTCCTTCCGGGCGAATCGTCGGTGAGGGATGCCGACGGAGACCGACAGCGAGAGGCACCGCCTCAGTCCGCCTTGGGTGCTGGAGTAAGCAAACACACCACCAATGCCTTTTGTCTCGGACGCCTTTCCTGCCCGAGCAGTCTTGGTTCCGTCGGGTGTTTGGCTGACAGTTCTGCTGTAAGGGACCAGTTGGTCGGTCCAACCCTGTTCACCCTGTTCAATGAACAGGGCAAAAGTCCTTACTGGACAATGGGAACAGAGTGAACAGGGTGAAAAATTATTGTTATGTGAAAAAGGAATATAAAAAGAGGTAGGTTGAGTCACATTCTCGCATACACCAAAATCGTAAAATGAGTCATTTCGCCAAAATATTTTTGATCGAAAAACACCCTGTTTGCCCTGTTCACCCTGTTCAACCGGCACATCCACTGGGGTTAGATGAAAAAGAGCCTGTTCAGCGCACCCTTTTGAACAGGGTAAAGGGTGTTCAGGCCCCTGTTCAGATGCCTCCTCGGCACGCATTCAGGGCATATTAGCGCAGGCGCACCCGTTATGGGTGTCTGTTTTTGTTTATTAAGCCTGTTCATCGGCGCGGCATCTGCACGCGAGGCCGAAAACAGGGGCGGCGCCACCCGCGAGCCCGAGGTTTGTGGTCCGAATTTTGTACCGGTAGCGCTGGGACAAGCGCAGTCAACATCCCTCACAACGTGCTCGCTTCTAATCGAGGCGGGCTACGGAGTGGTTTGACGATGTCGCTAATACCAGAAGATCCCAATACGTTCCTGCCGCGCGCAGCCTTCGCAGCGGCGCTGACGGCAGCTGGTTTCAAGATCAAGGCTTCGACGCTGGCGACGAAAGCCTCTCGTGGTGGGGGGCCGCCTTTCAGGAAATTTGGGCCGTATCCTTTGTACCAGTGGGGTTCCGGTCTGGCATGGGCGAAATCGAAGCTGAGCCCGGTGGTGACGACGACATCAGAGCTTGATGTTATCCGTCTGAAAGCTGCAGTCGCCGGCGGCTCGAGCAGGGGAGCCGAGGCTGAGAATGCTGCGGTGTCGACGGCGGAACGAGATGCTGTTCGCCGTCCTGCCAGGAAAGCGCGCGAGGGCTCCGCGCTGACGTCGCTTCTAACTGGGTGAGCGGTGGCTGTAGTGCTCGCCCCTGGCGCTGTGGCGAGCGCCAAGGGCGAGGCGGGCTTTGTCTCTGGCGAGAACGCTCCGCCATTTAGGTGCCGACAAGGGGTTAGTCAACGCAATCTTGCCGCCGGCCTGAATCCGGCAGGTGGGGGGTGGCGATGCTGACGGCCTGGTCTGCGGTCGAGCTGTACCCATACCAGGATGCGAGTGTGGCCGAGATCCGCGCGGCGTTTCGGCGCGGCGTGCGTAAGGTGTTGTACGTGCTGCCGACCGGTGGCGGCAAGACTGTCATCTTCTGCTTCATCGCCGAGCAGGCGCTGCGTCGCGGTAACCGCGTTCTCATTCTGGTTCACCGGCAGGAGCTGATTGAGCAGACCGTCGCCGCGCTGTCGCAGTTTGGCATTGAGTGCGGGATCATCGCGGCCGGATATGAGCCGAGCGACGGCCTGCCGGTTCAGGTCGCTTCGGTGATGACGCTAGTGCGCCGCGAGGTTGACGGGTTCGATCTTGTCATCGTCGACGAGGCGCACCACGCCGTGGCGGGATCCTGGCGGGGTGTGCTCGACAAGCTGACGAACGCGCGAATTTTGGGTGTCACCGCGACTCCGGAGCGATTGGACGGGCGAGGGCTCGGCGACGCCTTCGATGAGATGGTGATCGGCCCGTCGACTGCGGAATTGACCCATCTGAAATATTTGGTCCCGGCGGTGGTGTACGGCCACACGACCTACGAACTGAAGCTCGACTACGCTTCCGCGAAGACGATAATGGAGAAGGCGACGGCGGACACCGCCGCCCAAACCTTCGTCGACCTCGTCCTTGCCGGCGACGACTTTGGCGCCGATGAAATCGAGACGCTGCGGAACCTCGCAAGCGACATCTCCCGCATTACGAAGCGCTCGCTAAATCGCAAGCTCAACGATGCCCGGCGAGCCTCGCGTGGGACTGCCGGCCCAGACGGAGCAGCTCACGCCGCCGAGCTCCTCCAGCTGTTCAACGAGCAATACGCCGTGGTCAACGAGTCCGGCAAGGCAAAGGTCTACGAGGAGGTGCGCGACCCGCTGCTCGAGCGCAACGTCTTGATCCGCATCCACTTCGAGGACTTGAAGAAATTCTATCAGAACCTCTTCGTAGAGGTGGTCGACAACGAGGGGAATATGCGGACCAGGCCGGCCGGTGATTACTGGCTCGATCACCCCGACCGCCGGCAGTATCTCGGCGGTGTCGTGTTCGATCCCACCGGGAAGACCGACCCTGAGCACTGGAATTTGTGGAGCGGCTTCGCCGTCGAGCCGCGTCGCGGCGATTGGGGGCTGATGCAGGACCATATCCGCAAGATCATTTGCCGTGGCAACGACGATCATTACGAATATCTGCTCAACATGACTGCGCGCATGTTCCAGCAGCCGAACCGCCAGGCTGAGGTGGCCGTCGTGCTCCGCGGTCCCAAAGGTGCCGGCAAGGGAGTTTTCTGCACTCAGCTCGTCAAAGCATGGGGACAGCACGGCGCTCAGATCACCAGCTCTAAGCATCTCGTCGGCAACTTCAACAACCACTTGCGCGATTGCGTGATGCTGTTCGCCGACGAGGCCTTCTTCGCCGGCGACCGTCAACACGAGGGCGTCCTCAAGGGGTTGATCACCGAGACGATCCTGCCAATCGAAGGCAAGCATGTGGACGTTGTTTTCGTGCGCAACATGCTGCACGTCTACATGTCGTCGAACTCAGAGTGGGTCGTTCCTGCCTCGCACGACGAGCGCCGCTATTTCGTACTCGACGTGCCCGACACCCGGATCGGCAACCGCGCTTATTTCAATGCCCTTTACGCCCAGATGGAGAGCGGGGGCCTTGCCGCCCTCATCTACGACATGCTGCGTCGTGACATCTCTGGATTTGATCCGCGCGACGTGCCGAGTACAGAGGCGCTAGTAGAACAGAAACAGCTCAGTCTCGACAGCCTCGATCGCTGGTGGCTTGACGTGCTCGAGCGCGGGTTCGTGTGGCGTAGCCGTCACGGCGTAGACACATTCGGCGGTTGGGACGAGTTCGTCTCGACCGAGTTGTTAAACGGATCTTACTTGCAGTGGTGTCGTGAGAGCCGCGAGAGCCGCTCGAAATCACGTGTGGAACTCGGGGTGAGGATGACGAAGATGTACAAGCCGGTCCGACCGAGAAAAAGTGTAATCACTGGAGAAGTCGAGGTCCGGCCGCCGAAGGCGGCAGATTCAGAGCTGGTGATTAAAAAATACCACATGCCCGGGTATAAAGTTCTCTCCCTTGGCGAAGCCAGGGCCCGATTTGCCGACATACGCGGGGTTATTGGGGGGTGGCGACAGATCGACGAGGAGTGACCGTGGAAATTGACATTGATCCTATTCTTCGCAAGAGACTCGGGTCGGTCTTTGGCGCCCTTCCGGAACGGCTCCGCGAACCACTGGAGTGCAAAAATCATCCGAAATCGTCCCGCTCATCTGCCCATCCGCCACAAACGAACCTCGGAGAAACTGGCTCGCCCCTCTGCCGTGGTGCGTGCGCCAGTGCCGACGGAAGCGGCATGCTTAGGATGTGCGGCGCGCGCACCCGCCGCGGCGGCCGTTGCCGGCGGTCCGCGCTGCCAGGAAAATTGAGATGCAGGCGGCACGGTGGCCTTTCCACTGGGCCACGCTCGCTTTATGGGAAAGCCAACACCATTGCGGCGCTGCAGGCGGGGCGCGGGCGATGGCTGCAGCGGATGAGGCTTGCCAAACAAGAGGGGCTGATCGAAAGGTTTCCGAATGGCCGGCGGGCGCGGCCGCGCGCAGGTCCAAGAGCTTGCCCGACGCCGGGAATAAGCTGTCGTGAAGGCTGAGGGCGCTGAGACGACCTCGGCGACGATCTCCTGCCGTTGGTGCGGCCGAGCTTTCATGTCTCGCCGCGGCGGCAGTGCGAGTAAATTCTGTTGCGCACGGCATCGAACCTTGTTCTGGACAGCTTGCCGGAAATGGGCCGAGCGCGCTGTGTCTCTCCGGCTGCTGAGTGTCGCCGATTTGAATGCCGATCCCGCAGCGTGCACGCTTCTCTCAAACGGCATTTCGCCCGCGCCGGTCTTCCCGACCGAGAAACCCGCCCCTGTCCTTGTAGCATCAGCGGAGCGCGCTCAGCATGTGGTCGTCACGCTCGATATGCAGCTGCGCGAGCTGAGGTGGGGCGATCCGTTCCACCCCGCCACACCCGAGGAGCTGGCTGCAATAGCTGGCAAGCTGATCCGAGCCACGATCGGAACCCGGCTCATGGAGCGGAGCCGGGGCTCGCGATGAGCGACGGATCGAGTCCAACGGGCGAAGATCGGCTGCGCGCGGCCCGCGAAGGAATACCCCGCGATGGCCAGTCAACCCCTCGATACGGTGTATCCCCCCGGCGCGTTCCTCGGAAGCCCGCGAACGCCCACCCGAGAGCGGCGCCCACGACGAGGATCGCAAGTGGCGGGCCGAGACCCCATTCGAGATGTGACCGAACGATTCCCCTCACGCGAAATCGAGTAATTTCCTCGCGTGCCCATCGCACATCCTCCGTCGAGTAACTCCTGCCTGTCGGCGGTTCTCGCTCAATTTGGGTGAATCCCTCCATTGCTGTTGGTGGGTCGGGCTGACGGACCGGTTCCTGATACGCGGTCCATAAGCTGATACCCGGTGTCCAAATCGAGTATGTGTGGAAGGCGACGACGGAGATCCACGCAATCGAGCCGAGAAGCCATAGCCGCAGCAACCCGCGTCTGATGTTCATTGAACCGCGGCACGCGAGGTGGCGCCGGAACGCCTCGGCAAGACACCGCCGCGCTGCTCGTCGAGCGACTGATCAGGAGAGATCACGCGCGAGGTTATCGGCAAGTCGTTTGCCAGCTGCATCGTCCATACCTGTTGCAGAGATATGTCGGCGGGCACGATGACGCGCCGATCGATGGTATCGTCGGTGTGGGGATAGGCGATGTAGATGGTGGAGCGATAGGCGGAATTGCGGGGATGGTGAGAGCCGAGGCGGAGAAGACCGATGAAGACAGCAGCCTTGGCGGTATGTGCGGCACTTTTGGGAGCGCTAACCGGAGCATGGATCACTCACCTTGCCGAGGCTGAGCAGTTCCGTTCCAAAGAATACGAGTTGCAAAGCGACCGCCGAGCTGACATCGCAAAGATCGCGGACCTTGGTCGGCGGCTCAATTTATGCCTAGTAGACAACGTTGACCTCCACGCGAAGCTCAAATCCCTGACCGGAGACGCTAAGTGAATACCCTAGAGGAACCTCCAATTTTCGCACCCCTCCCTGCCACGCGGCCGGGATTTCCCCAAGTAGCGCGATTCGCTTCGAGCTACGCGGGGTCGTCGCGCTCGCGGTTCAAACCTCGCGGACCAAACTCGCCAGCATCGCGTAGCTCCTTGAAGTTGATCGTCAAGACAACGCACAGCACCTGCGCTTTGATGGCGAGCCGGGCCGGGTCATGGAAACAATCCTCCCACGGCCAGGATACGATCTCGCAAGCGCTGATAGAGGCTGAGGCCGAGAAGGCGCTCGATCTTCTCCGCGGGCGAGAGTGTCCGCCATTGCCCGTGAGTGAGGCCGGCTCTCAGATCGTTTAGGCGTGGAAAGGCAATAACGCTGCCATCGTCGGCAACAACCCGAGTTTGCGTTGTCGTTTACGTGGAGAGCCCGCCACCCGAACATGTGGCGGCCGCGCACAGCTGAGGTAAGCGACCTCCTCGCGCGTGTATCCCCTATCAAAACGAGTTCCCGCAAATTCGCGCTATCCCGACAGGCGGCCTGGGTCCCGAATTCACGCCGAGCGAGCTCCTTGACGAGCCTCTCCCGGTCGCGCTCGCGACCGCTTCGCGGCCGAGCCCCAACTCACGGCCAGACCATAGCCCGCGCTCCCGGCAAAAGCCGGATAGTGATGAATTCTGGAAAATGTACGCCGGCTCAAACATTCGTCGTCACGAAGGTCGCTGCCGCCGTCTTCAGCAAGATCTTCAAGTCCAGGGAAAGGGACCAATGATCGATATAGTAAAGATCATGTGCAACGCGGGCATGCGCCTTTTCGAGTGTGTCGGCCTCACTTCCTAGCCCGTTGACTTGCGCCCAGCCAGTGATGCCAGGTTTGACACGATTTCTCATCGCGATCGCAGGTGCACGGGGCCCAACCAGCGATATGTCGCCACGGAGCGCATTAATCAGGTGCGGCAGCCTATCGATCCCCAGTGCCCGCAAGACGCGGCCGACACGGGTGACGCGCGGGTCGTTTTGGACAGTCTGCTGACCACCGGGTTGGCCACCCCGGTCGACATACATCGTGCGGAATTTAAGCACCTCAATCGTGTCGTTATTGACACCGAAGGGCTCCTGAACGAAGAGCGGACCTCGGCTATCCAGCTTGATCAGCAGCGCGGTGATCGCGATCAATGGAGCGCAAAAGAATAAGATAAGCGTGCTCAGGACCTTGTCTTCGAGCCACTTGGCGACGGCGCGCCAGCGCTGGATAGGGCGATCAGCGTTAATCTCTTTGCGGCTCCAGCGGTCGAGGATCAGCAGGAGGCCGAACAGCAGCGTCAGCAGCCAAGAGATCAGAACGCCGAACGTTGACGGCGCGATGTCGAGGGGGGCGACGGATATGCGCACGCGTTTGTCGACCAGCCGGCGGACAAGGTTAGGGTCCTCCGGAAAGTAGGTCTCGAACACCCGGCTATCTATCGGCAATATGGCGCGCGTGGCGAGTGTATCGGTGAAATGCCCGATGATCTTGTTGCCCTCGATCCTGACATCGGCGACCGGCCCACGATTGACGTCGTTTAGAAAGTCTGAATAGGCGAGGTTAGGCTGCGGTCGACGTGGTGTTGACAGGAACCAGACCAGGACGATGGCTACGCCGGCCAGTGCGGCGAGAAAAATGATGGTTTTTTTCTGCATGGGTGTCGCTCCAGCCTGCTCCAGGTCGTGTGGAGGGGGCGCCTCCCTCCCAATTTTCGCCATCCGCCCGTTCCATTGGCAAGTGATTCGCTGGCCCGTCTCCGATTTTCAATCTAACAGACGCGCCATCCGCGAAGCGGAGAGTGATGGCGGCATCCGCTTGCCGCGGCGCGCGAGACCGCTTATGCAGGACCCATGGCGGGGCGACCGAAAATCAGGGCCCGGCGTGAGGCGGAAGAGGCGGCTCGGGCGGCCGGCGAGCCGGAGCGCGACCGTTGGCTGATACCGCGGGCTGAGTGGGTTGGGTTATCGCGGGCCGATCGGGTCGAGCGGCTGCTGGATTTGTCGCTTGATGACTGCCACACGTTGTTGTCGATCCCGGTGCATGCGGCGACAGGGTACGAACTAAACGCGAAGATCCAGGTGATACGAACGATTTTGATGGTAACAGCGAAGATCGGGATTGAGAGGAACCGGAGCGAGGCTCAGGACCGGGAGTTCGAGCAGCGGGTGCGCGAGCACGAGGAGAAGATCCGGAAGCTTCGTCAAGGCTCCTCCGAGGGCGGCGCGCCGTCGACCGCATAATCGTCCCGCTCGTCGCCCGGTCAATCAGCCTCGGGCCGCACCGGACACCCTGCCAGGTTAACACTCCCTCTCTGTAGCGCTCGGGTGAAACTGCGGCGGAATAACGCAGGCGGTCCACCGCTGTGCATCGTAATCCGGCGCGTAGAGATGGGTATTCGGATGGGTAGAACTGGAAGAGGTGTCACTATATCGTTGAACTAAACAAGATTTTCGCCTCTGTTTGACGGACTCCCTCTCCGCCACTTTGCGGAAGCACCTGATGATCAATTATGGCGGGTGGCCCGCCCCGCGGGGCGATGTGAGGCGGACAGATAAGGGGGACACAAGCCCCCTCATCAAGTTATTTGACTTTCGACGCGACGCCCGGACAGGTTACTGGTTTCTTAGGCGGCGTGTGGCCCGGCCGGGCCCGATCTCTGGGTTGGAGGCTGAGGGCTCCATGCCTGGAGGAGCCGGCGGGTTCGAGAAGTTACCCGCCTGGAGGCGGGTCAGCTCTTCCTGGTTCAGCTGGTTGGCGGTGGTTCCGGCCATTTGAGACGGAGGATGCGCCCTCAGTCCGTGGTGGTGCGTTGAAGCCCTTGCATGCCGGTGCTCCGGCGGCATCGCCGATGTTGTCGCAGGGGCCATACCGGGAGCCGTAACCGGGGCTAAGGCTCCAGGCGAACCCGGGTACTGCGACGACGGCGTGCCGGGTATCCCAGGAGACCCCGCCGGCAGATTGGACAGCGGCGAAGAGGGGCCAGGGCCCCCCGGCGGATTGACGCCCGGGCCGGTAGTGGAGGGCGCGGTTACGCCCGGACCAGTACGCTGTGCCGAGGCCGGTGCAACAATCGCGAGCGCGGCAACGATCGCAACGCCGCTCAAGAGATACTTCATGATTTTGATCCTCCGTTGCAGTTCTGGATTGGCCGAGGCATATCCGACATTCATCTTACGCTAAAGCGAGCGACGTGCGTTAACGACGCACGCACCGTTTTGTTCCGGTACACCCGATAATATGAGCTGTGGCGGCGCCTTTCAAGCGCTCAGGTAGCTGAGCATACCCGCGAAGAACGGGAAAAGCGATAATCCGCCTGGGACCACGGAGATCAGAAGCCGTGCGACTGCCCGCCACCCTTGGCGGTGCGTTCAGATCCAGCTTTTGCTCGTTGATCCGAACACACTCATGTCGTCGCGGAGGTCATCGCGAGATCACAAATCGATCGAGCGCTCCGACAACACCCATTCGCGCAATTCGATGGTCGACCGAAGCGCCGAACGACTCGGCCGTCCTATGTTCTTCGAACGCAGCTTTGGGGTAAGCGTGAATGAGATATCGCCGGCGTCGTCTCGGTCTAAAAATCGCCGCTTCGATAAATCATGGCCATCGATCGACATATCTCCCACCGGCTGAGAACCGGCCCCTATCCCGTCAACGCATCGGCCGAGCCTTCCGAATCACCGCCTCGTCCGTCGATCGGCCCAGTTGGTATGCCGCGGAAGTGCTGGGTCAGCTCGTACTGAGGCGAGCGTGTTTGGCGGCGTTCATGGAATGATGCTGCTGCTTGGCGGAGCTGGTCTGGCTCGTGGAAGGTTTTGTCGACTTCTTCTTTGCGTGACTTTTGGACGACTTTTTGGACTTCTTGGTGGTGCTCGTCGCGGCCGTACCGGTGTCCGGCGCTACGCTCGTCGCACCGCCGGTGCTCGTCTGGGCGTAGGTTTCGAGCGGCAGCGTGGTAGCGGCAAGGAAGGTGAGCAAGGCAAACCCCGAGATCAACGCCTTCATGAGGAACTCTCCTGGATTAAAATAACGATTCGCAGTTTTCTAGCACTCGTGGGGAGTTGCCGACCGGCATTACCATCACACTAGTTGCAGGCTCGAATCGCCGCGTGATATTAGCACGATAAGGGCGCACGCAGGTAAGAATTATCGAATAAACGGCCAAGGTGGCTCCCACTGCGACATCGCAGCGCACGTTTTCTATTGCTGGGCGACCGCCGGCCCGCATATGCGGGAAATATTTCTCTGATTAGTGTGCTGCTTCGGTTGACACCCGTTTCCCTATCCCCGCGCTCGGCGCCTGACCGGCGGCGGAATCCGAATCGGGGCTGGCCAGCTCTCTTGTCCGAGAAACTCGGAAACACAAAAAAACGCCGCAGTGATCTACGGCGTTTCCCCGGGATCCTCGCAGGAGGATCCCGGGGCCTTGGAGAACGCGACCGTATTACGACGGGAAGAGGATCTCGACGCGTCTGTTCTGCGGCTCGCGCACGCCTGGTGGAGTCGGCACGCGCAGGTCATTGAAGCTATGACCGGCAACCGCCATGTCGCTGCGCGCGACACCAAGGGCGGCTAGACGATTCGCCACGGCATTCGCCCGCCGCTCAGAGAGCCGCTGATTGTAGCCGTACGAGCCCGTGGTATCGGTGTAGCCGTTGACCTGTAGCTTGACCGAGCCGCCCGCCTTGTACTGTTGCGCCGCGAGCTCGATGATCCGCTCACCCTCCGGCGTGATGTTGTACTTATCCCAGTCGAAGAAGACGAGGAACACTTTCGGCGGCGGCGGCGGCGGAGGCGCCGGCGGCAACGGTGGCGGCGGCGCCGGTGGCGCGCCGAACTTCATCGTTATGCTGGCCACGATGTTGTTCGACCTGTACTTGCTGGTGAAGCTGCCGCCTGCGCAGCAATTCACATTTTGGCCGTTCACAACCACGTTGCCATTCGGGAACGGATACCTTGCGGAGTTGTTGTTGGTGATCGTCTGGCTGGTGGCCCCCAGGTAACGATAATCGAGGTCAAACGCGACCGTCGGGCTGAAGTCGTAGCGGATACCCGCGATCCCCTGATAGCCGAACGCCCAGGTGCTGCCGTTCAGCAGGGTGCCGCCAAACGTCGTCCCCCCGGGCCCCACGGAATTCGGGCTGATCGGGCTGATCGGGAAGCCTATCGGATTGCGCAGGGTGAAAGAGTTGATCGACAAGCTGTCGTTGATGTTCACCGCACCGATGCCGGCTCCGATATGGGGAGAAATCGGCCAACCTAACGTGAAGTCATAGATCAGGTTGGTCATGATCGCGTTGGAGTTAGTCTGACCCTGAGCACGCCCGCCAGTGGTGGTAAAAGTGTTGCCGAACGGGCCTAGAATGTTGGCCGAGTTGCTGCTGGACAGCGAGTTACCCCGATGGCTGTATTCTTCCTCGAGACGCCACGGCCCCCACTGGTAGCCGCCGCGGGCGCCGACATTGTAGCCGCTGTTGGTATTCGGCGTCGCATTAAACCCCGGAGTGGAAAAGATCTGCGTAGTCCCAGGGGTGGGCCCGGGTCCCGTGAAGTGGACGGATGATGTCGATTCCGACTGGCTGGTCAGGGACGTCCACCCGCCCTCGGGCCCGATATACCAGTAGCCCGGCGCCCCCGTTGGCCACCACTGCGCGTGCGCCTGAACGCCGCCGAGCGTCACGGCGAGCGCGACCCCGGCGCCTAGCAGACAGCGATTTGTCATCCCTTACCTCCGGCCACAAATACGCGTGTGACGATGGTCGACCCGCCACCGTTGATCGATCTTCGCCATCTCGGTTACCGATGGCAAACGGTTTCTACCACAACGCCACTGCTTGCCGCGAAATCGATGCAGAACGCCGAGCAGTGCGACATTCGCGCAACAGTTTCGATTCAAGCCGGCAAATCTCCGGCTATCGTGCCGCGTCTTTTTCGCAACACCAAACAATATGTTACGCATCTGCTATGCGGCGATGTGGTCCGCTGGCGGCCGAATGAATCGTTATGATACACTGCGATCCTCCCTCCGGTCGCCGCCTACCTTGCCGCCCATTTTCAACGTCCGGTGAAGCCGAAGCCGCGCGGGAAATCGCCGGCCGCAGAATCTCTGCAGATGAATCCCAGGTTCGAGTAACCTTGTAAGGGACCCCGGCTTCGGATACCTGGGGCGGTGAGGTGTGATCGATTCGACCGCGGGCACCTCGGTTTGATCCCGCATTCCCCGGATAAAGCGGCGATTTTGACGGCGCTCGCGACGTTTCTGGGCTAGAATTCAGCGTTTTGCGGGGGATCAGACGGGGAAACGGTGGGGGACCCGACGGGTGAAGCCGGTAGGGGTGCGCTAAGGCTTGATTTCGACCGCCGCCTGATACTCCAGTTTCGTGGCAGCGTGATCACCTCCGATGCCGGGTTGCTGCCTTATCGCGAGCTGGATGACACGCTGAGCCTGACGGACACCGGCGGCGACATGCTTATCGATGCGCGCATGGGCAAGAACGGCCGCCACCGACTGGTCGGCTTATTGCGGCAATCGGTATTCGGACCGCTGGCCGGCTACGAGGATGTAAACGACGCTGACCGGCTGTGCCACGATCCAGCGATGCGCTGGGTGGTGGGCGACCGGGCGATCACCGAGTCTGCTGCTTCGGCTACCCAGATGGGCCGCTTCGAGACGAAGTGGCTGAGCCGGCCCGAGAACCTTGCCGCTCTCGCCGATCTGCCCGCACGGTGGATCGACAGGGTGCATACCCGGCGTCCACCGAGGGTGGTCGTGCTCGACATGGATTCGAGCGAGAGCCCGACGTATGGCGAGCAGGAAGGCGCCGCTTACAACGGCCACTTCGGTTGTACCTGTTATCAGCCGCTGTTCGTGTTCAATCAGCTTGGCGATGTCGAGCGATGCGCCCTACGGCCCGGCAACGCGCATAGCGCCGACGGCTGGCGCGCGGTGCTGGAGCCGGTGGTCGCCCGCTACCGGGGCACCGTGATGCGTCTCTATTTCCGGGACGATGCCGCCTTCGCCAACCCGGAAATCTATGAGTTCCTCGAAGGCGAGGGCGTTGGCTATGCGATCCGGCTGCCGGCCAATCGGGTCCTGCAGGAAAGGATTGGCAATCTGTTCAAGCGCCCGGTCGGGCGACCGCCGCTCGAAGTACGCCGTGACTACGCCAGATTCACTATCAGGCGCAGAGCTGGAAGAAGTCGAGACGTGTAGTGGCCAAGGTCGAGTGGCATCCGGGTGAGCTTTACCCGCGCGTAGGGTTCATCGTAACCAGCGTGGCGAGGCCGGCCGAGCGCGTCGTCGCCTTCTACAACTAGCGCGGTACGGCGGAGAATTGGATCAAAGAAGGCAAGGGTGCGATCAAATGGACGCGGCTGTCACGCCGAACCTTCGCCGCCAACGCCGTCCGCCTCCAGCTGCACGCGCTCGCCTACAACCTGGGCAACTTCATGCGGACGCTGGCGATGCCCAAGGCGGTGGAGCCATGGTCACTGACGAGCCTGCGGTAGAAGCTGATCAAGATTGGCGCAAAGGTCGTCAGCCATGGCCGTTACGTGATGTTCCAGATGGCCGAGGTCGCCGTGTCGCACCTCATGTTCAGGGACATCCTGATGCTTATTGCCCGGCTTCGGGCGCCGCCCGCACCAACGAGAGAGGTGCACGGATCGAATGCGACAAACAACGACGGCAGGGGTGCGCCATGACGAAGGCAAAGCAACAAGTTTTATGCGCGACGAGGCGGGAACCCACCGATTCCGCTGCCGGCGGCACCCATCGCGGTTAGGGCTTTTTGCCATGGACGCCCAAAAACCAGACAATAGCGCTCGCCTGTCCTGCAATCCGAGGAAAAACTTTTTCCTAAGTGTGAACTATCTCACACTTCTCAACCGATTCCTGAACGATGCTGCTTGAGGATGGACGGATCGGGGCGTTCATCTGGCGAATGCCGGATGAAACGCTGTAGGGATCGGCTATCGGACGGCGTCGCCGGCAGATCAGGCGGCTGGCAGAGGCTGGGGTTTGCCGCCCTCGCCGCGATTGTCGTCGGGTATGCATTGCTGGGCAGCCTTCACCCAGTCTATGGCGACGATCTGTTTTTTCTATTGAACGACGCGCGCTGGCTCGTCGAGCGCCATGAAATCCCATCAGTCGATCATTTCTCGTATACCGCGCAAGGGCAACCCTGGATCTACCCGATCGGCGGTAGCCTGCTATTCTACGGACTCTGGCTGATCGGCAGTTATGCGTCGCTATCGTGGTTTGCCGCATTGGCGACGGCGGCAACGACTGCGCTGTTATTGCGAAGAGGATCGGTGATTTCTGTCGTATTGGCGGCTTTAGCGGTTCCTTTGATTGCTGCTCGCACCGGTGTCCGCGCCGACATGTTCACGACGGTGCTTTCAGCCGCGTATCTCGCGCTCCTGTGGCGCTACCATCGAACTGGCCGGGCTCGGTTGTGGATGCTGCCGGTGTTGATGATTTTATGGGTCAACGCGCATCTCGGGTTCTTCGTTGGCCTAGGGTTGATCGGCGGATACGTATTAGTGGAAAGCCTTGAGTTCTTCTGGCCGGAACGAAGGCAAGCGGCAGCCGGCCGATTGCGGCAAGCGGCGCCTTGGTTCATCATGACCGCGGCGGCGACAGTGCTCAATCCGTTCGGGTTCGAGATTTACAGAGCCGTTTTCCGACAGCTGACGGCGCCTCAGCTCGAGCTGATGTGGGAATGGCAGCCCGTCCCGATAAATTGGAGCACGCTGTCGCTGATCGGCTCGCCCATCAGCGGGGACGGCGCCCGAGTGCTGGTAATGATCATTGCCGTCGCGACAGCGCTGGTCGCAACATCGCGCAAGCAGTTCGGCGCAGCGGTTTTGCTGCTCGGCACGGCGATAGCCGCCGTTCAGCACGTCCGTTCCGAGGCACTGCTCGCGATCGTCACGGTCATCGTGGGTGGCAGTGTGTTGGACGGGATTAAAATGCCAATTGGTCGATGGGCGAGGCCCGCCAGCGCGGCTATTCTCGCGGTAGTGCTCACCAGCCTGCTGATTGACATGGGCACACGGAAGGTGCCCCTCCTCGGGACCTGGCTGTCCCGCGAATACCCGGAAGGCGCTATCTCGTTCATAGAGAGGGAGCACATTCCGCCGCAGATCCTGACAACCCGGTTCGGCTCCTACTTCACCTGGCGCCTCTGGCCAAAGTACCTCGACTACTGGGACGTCCGGACGGTCCCGTTCGGCCCGGCGGCAATGGCACAGCTCGCGTGGTTGGCGTCGCTGCCACCGGACGCACCGGACTGGCAACGGGTGGTCGCGCGTTACGACATTAACGCGGTTCTCGCCGTGCGCGGTCCGCTGGGCTTTCGTCTCCCGGAGTTCTGTGCGAGCAACGAATGGATACCGGTATACCTCGATGAAGTCTCTGCTGTGTTTGTGCGACGCCGTCCCGAAAACGAGGAATTCAACCGGCTCCGCATCGACTGCAATGCCATCGGGACGCGCAGCAGCTCTCGAGGCTGACGCCATCCCATTGATGATCGGTCTTGTTTTGACGAAAACCGGCCGATCTCGGGCAAAAACGCGATACTCTCTGTCAGTCCCTTCTGTCAGATCCTGATTCCGGCGGCGGACAGGATATTGCGGATTTGGAATGATCCCGTCCAACGGGGTCTTGGTGGAGGAGTATTGGGGGAGCCGCTTCCGGTGCTGCCATTGGAGCAGCGGCAGGTGGCGGGCCGGGAGCCGCCCTCGGAGCAGCAACCGGAATATTTGGGTTGATTGCCGGCGAGGCCACGATATCGGGTGTATCGTCGTAGCGATTCACCAAACCCCGCGTACCGCCCAAACAAGCAAAAAAACGCCGCGGTAATCTGCGGCGTTTCCCAGGGATCCTCGTGAGAGGATCCCTGGGCCTTGAAGAACGCGACCGTAGTATTAAGACGGGAAGAGGATCTCGACGCGCCTGTTCTGCGGCTCGCGCACACCGGGAGGTGTCGGCACGCGCAGGTCATTGAAGCTGTGACCGGCAACGGCCATGTCGCTGCGCGCGACACCGAGGGCGGCTAGACGATTCGCCACGGCATTCGCCCGCCGCTCGGAGAGCCGCTGATTGTAGCCGTACGAGCCCGTGGTATCGGTGTAGCCGTTGACCTGTATCTTGACCGAGCCGCCCGCCTTGTACTGTTGCGCCGCAAGCTCGATGATCCGCTCACCCTCCGGCGTGATGTTGTACTTATCCCAGTCGAAGAAGACGAGGAACACTTTCTGAGGCGGAGGCGGCGGAGGGGCCGGCGGCAACGGTGGCGGCGGAGCCGGCGGTGGGCCGAACTTCAATGTAACGCTGGCGACGATGTTATGAGTGTTGTAGCCGGTCTTATCGTTGACATGGCAGCAATTGGTTCCGGCGGTGCCATTCGGAAACGGGAAGTGCGCGGAGGCGTTGTTGCTGATCGTCGGGCCGGTCGTCGACAGGTAACGGTAGTCAACGTCAAACGAGACCGCCGGGCTGAACTCGTAGCGAATACCCGCGATCGCCTGATAGCCGAACTGCCAGGTGCTGCCGTTCAGCAGGGTGCCGCCAAATGTCTGGGGCCCCTGGATGGACAGCGGTGTTATCGGGCTGATCGGCAGGCCGATTGAGCGGGGTAGGGTGAAGCCGGCGCCCTTGGTCGACAAGCTGTCTATGACGTCGACGGCCCCGATGCCCGCCCCGAGGTGGGGAGTGATCGGCCAGCCTATCGTGAAGTCATAGATCGCGTTGGCCATGATCGCGTCGGAATTACGCTGACCCTGTACCGCGCCGAAGCCGATGTTGGTCAAACCACCGGTGAACGAGTTCACCGAGCTATGCCGGTAGCTGTACTCTCCTTCGAAGCGCCACGGTCCCCACTCGTAGCCGGCGCGGGCACCGACATTGAAGCCGCTGTTGAAATTCACCGTCCCGCCAACCGGCGGAATGGTAAATGTCCCACCGTTGGGCCCGGTGAACGTGGACGACGTTATAGAGTCCGTCTGGTTCGTGAGTTTGGTCCACCCGCCCTCGGGCCCGATATACCAGTAGCCCGGCGCCCCGACTGGCCACCACTGCGCGTGCGCCTGAGCGCCACCGAGCGCTACGGCAAGCGCGATCCCGGCGCCCAGCAGACGGCGATTTGTCATCCCTTACCTCCGGCCCCAAATGCGCGTGCGGCGATGGTCGTCCCGCCGACATTGGCCGATTTTCCCCGCCCCGGTTGCCGATGGCAAACGGTTTTTGCCGCAATGGCGCCGGTTGCCAGAAGTCGATGCAGAACGCCGAGCAGTGCGACATTCGCGCAACAGTTTCGATCTAAGCCGGCAAATCTCTGGCTATCGTGCCGCGTCTTTTTCGCAACACCGAACAATGCGTTAGCCAGCCGCTGGGCTTGATGTGGTCAGCCGCGAATCGAACAAGTCGTTATAACCCAGCCTGGATTCTGCCGTCGGGCGCCGCCTGCCCTGTTACTCCATTCAACGTCCGGTGAAATCGAGGCCGCGGCGGATGCCCGCACATCGTCGGCCGCAGAATCTTACGGGCCGAGCAGAACGCCAGGATTGAGCAACCCCTGCGGATCGAGCGCGTGCTTAGCCGCACGCAGCGCTGCGGCAAAGAGGTCAGGGACTTCTCGATCATACCACGGCCGGTGATCCCGGCCGACCGCGTGATGGTGGGTGATGGTGCCACCGGCGCCGATCAGCGCATCGCTGGCAGCGCTTTTGATCGCCCGCCACTGCGCCAGCAAATCGCCGTGCCGTCCGAGCGCGTGAAATGTGAAGTAAGGGGCTGGCCCATCCGGGTAAACGTGGGTGAAGCGGCACGTCACCTGCCCCGGGCGTCCTGTCACCTCGCGAATCGCCGCTTCGGTCGCGGCTTTGACCGTGTCGTGAAAACCCTCGAACCGTTCCCAGGTAATCGCCGTCTCGAAGGTGTCGGCGATGATCGCCCGTCGGACCAGATGCTCGCGCGCGTAGGGCATGCGGATGAAGGCGCTGCGCCACAAGCCGGCGGCGCCGTCACGATGCCCATTATTCGCACCGGTACTTTCGGGTGAGCCTCCATGGTCGGCACAGCACTCAAGCGCCCTACCAAACCAGGTGTCGAGCGGATGGTCACCCGATTCGAAAGCCAACACCAGGATCGCCGCTGAGCCGTCGGCCGCTCCTGTATTGAACGCTTCTTGCGGGTCGAGGATTCGACAATTGGCAGGGTAAAGCCCCGCCTGGGCGATGGCTCTGACGGCGCGGGCTGCCGCAAAGAAATCGGCGAAGCGGACCGCCCCAGCCGCGCGAAAGCGCGGCCGGTCCTGCAGCCGCATCCACGCCTGAGTGATTACCCCGAGTATCCCCTCCGAACCGATCAACAGGCGGTCAGGACTTGGACCCGCCCCAGAGCCGGGAAGTCGGCGGGTCTCGAGCAAACCCAAGGGCGTGACAACGCGCAGGCTCTCAACAAGATCGTCAATATGGGTATAAAGGGTAGCGAAATGGCCGCCCGAGCGGGTTGCGATCCAGCCGCCCAGGGTCGAATACTCAAAGCTCTGCGGGAAATGCCGCAAGGTCAGCGCATGCGGCCTGAGCTGGTCCTCCAGCGCAGGGCCAAAGACCCCGGCCTCGATCCGTGCGGCGCGTGAGGTGCGATCGATTTCCAACACTCGGTTCATATGCCGAAGATCGAGAGTGATCGCCGCCTTGTGCGCGGCGGCGTCGAGCCGCGGCTCGACGCCGCCGACCACGCTGCTGCCGCCGCCAAACGGGATGAGCGCAGCTTGTGCGCCGCCCGCCCAGTCGAGGATCGCCGCCGCCTCGGTTTCGTTGCGCGGGTAGGCCACGACATCAGGCGCGTTGTCGTAGCGGCCCAGAAGGCCACGCGCGTAGTCCGAAAAGGATTTGCCGTAGGTATGCGCCACCCGATCATACGTTCCGGTCGAGCAGCAAGCCGCCAAGGCAGCGGGCGGAGAGAGGCTCGGCGGGCGCAGTTCGATCTCCGACAGAGACGGCGGAGTCACCTGGTGGAAATGCTCGACATCAAAAAGACCGCGGTAGCGAGCAAGCGCCGCCGCGGCCTCCGCGTCCGTCATTCCCTCGCCTTCGCGACCCCAGCCGAAATGTTTGAGCCGCCCTTCAGTCATCTGCGCGCTCCACTCTCGGAACCCCTGGTCGAGCATAGCCCGTAGTCCGGGTCGGAGCCATCCGAAGAGTTCGGGCATGCGGCTCGAATTCCGTTGTTTTCGCTCCCTCAGGGGTGTGCGATTTTCGTTGATCAGCCATGCCGGTTTCGTTGTTTTCTGGCATCGCAAATTCCGACCTAACTGATTGATCGAAAGCCCGATTCGGTTGGCGGGCCGCGTCTTCCAAATGATCCCATCGCGATTTTCGTTGTTTTTGGGACGAGAGGAGCCTCGTTAGGCTTCGTCTTCGAGTGCCAGAAGGGTGGCGTTGCCGCCGGCCGCGGTGGTGTCAACCGATAGGGTGCGCTCGGTCGCGAAGCGTTGCAGATAATGCGGGCCGCCGGCCTTTGGTCCGGTCCCCGAGAGCCCTTCGCCGCCGAAGGGCTGCACCCCGACGACGGCGCCGATCATATTGCGGTTGACATAGCTGTTGCCGATTCGCAACCGGGCGAGGATGTAGCGCACCGTCTCGTCGATCCGGCTTTGGATGCCCAGGGTCAGGCCGTAGCCGGTCGCAGCGATTTCGTCGAGCACTGCGTCGAGCCGGTCGGCGCGCCAGCGCACGATGTGCAGGATCGGGCCGAAGACCTCTCCAGGGAGAAGTCCCGCACCATCGATCTCGAAGGCGCGGGGCGCGAAGAAAGTGCCGTGCTCGGTCCCAGCCGGTAGTGGACACTGATAGAGCAGCTTGCCTTCGCGGAGCATCCGCTGCGCATGCTGTGCCAAGGCGTCTTGCGCCGCCGCATCGATGATCGGGCCGACATCGGTCGCGAGCAGCGCCGGGTCTCCGACCACGAGCTCGGCCATTGCGCCCGTCAGCATCGACAAAAGCCGGTCGGCGATATCGTCTTGGACGTAAAGCAGGCGAAGAGAGGAGCACCGCTGTCCGGCGCTCTCGAAGGCAGAGGTCAGGGTATCGGCAACAACCTGCTCGGCGAGTGCGGAAGAATCGACGATCATCGCGTTCTGCCCGCCGGTCTCGGCAATCAGCGGGGCTATCGGACCCGGGCGCCGGGCGAGATCGAGGTTGATCAGGCGCGCGGTTTCGGTCGACCCGGTGAAGGCTACGCCAGCGACGCGGGGATTGCCGGCCAACGGTGCGCCGATTGCCTCCCCGGTTCCCGGCAGAAGGTGCAACACGTCACCGGGGATGCCTGCCGCGTGCAATAGCCGCACGGCCGCCGCGGCGACGAGCGGGGTCTGTTCGGCCGGCTTGGCGACAACCGCATTGCCGGCGGCGAGCGCGGCGGCAACCTGGCCGGTGAAGATGGCCAGCGGAAAATTCCACGGCGAGATGCAGGCGAAGACGCCGCGTCCGTGCAACGCGATTTCGTCACGTTCACCAGTGGGGCCGGTAAGCCGCTTGGAGGCTGCAAAATCGCTGCGCGCGCGCAGCGCATAATAGCGCAGATAGTCGATGCCCTCGCGTACCTCGGCGAGCGCTGCCGGGATTGTGCGCCCGCCCTCGCGAATAACCAGCGCCATCAGCTCGACCTGGCGGCTCTGGTAGAGATCGGCGGCACCCTCCAGAATGGCCGCGCGCTCGACCGCCGGAATAGCGTCCCAGGAAGGCGCACTGCGCCAAGCACGGTCGACCGCCTGTTCGAGCTCCCGAGGCCCAGCCGCGACGACCGTGCCGACCTGCCGCCGCCGGTCGCTCGGATCGAGGACCGGCTCTACCGGACCCGGCTGCTCGATCCCGCCGATGATTGGCGCTGCCGTCCACAGCCGGCGGAACGCTGCGGCAAGCCCGTCGCGCAGAGCCGCCTGAACCGGCTCATCGTTCAGGTCGAGCCCGCGCGAATTCTCCCGCTCGGGAAAATAGAGGTCGCGCGGCAGCGGAATGCGGGGATGCGGCTTTGACGCCAGGCGGGCCAGGCGGGCAACCGGATCGGCGATGATCTCGTCGATCGGCTGCGCCTCGTCGATGATGCGATTGACGAAAGAGGTGTTGGCGCCGTTCTCGAGCAGCCGCCGCACCAGATAGGATAGCAGATCCTCATGGTTGCCGACCGGCGCGTAGACGCGGCAAGGCCGGTCCAATCGCTCCGGCTCGACGACCTGCTCGTAGAGCGCCTCGCCCATCCCGTGCAAACGCTGGAACTCGTAATCTTGGCGCTCGCCGGCGAGTTCAAGGACGGCCGCCACCGTATGCGCGTTGTGAGTCGCGAATTGCGGATAGAAGATCGGCCCGAAAGCGAGCAGCTGCCGCGCACAGATGAGATAGGAGACGTCCGTCGTGACTTTGCGGGTATAGACTGGGTACCCGGTGAGACCGCGCTCCTGGGTGCGTTTGATCTCGCTGTCCCAATAGGCGCCCTTGACGAGACGGACCATCAGCCGCCGCCCGGTTTGCCGGGCCAAATCGGCGAGCCACTCGATGACCGGAAGCGCCCTCTTCTGGTAGGCTTGGACGGCGAGGCCGAGCCCATGCCAGCTGGATAGATCTTGGGCGCGAGCCAACGCCTCGAAGAGATCGAGCGAGAGATCGAGGCGGTCGGCTTCCTCGGCGTCGATCGTCAAACCGACACCCACCCGACACGCGTGACGAGCAAGGTCGAGGAGAAGCGGAGACAATTCGGACAGCACCCGCTCGCGTTGCGCCATCTCGTAACGCGGGTGTAGCGCCGACAATTTGATCGAAATCCCGGGAGCCTCGGCCACAGCCCGTCCTGCCACCGATCTCCCGATCGCCGCGATCGCACTGTCATAGGCAGCCGCATAGCGCGCCGCATCCGCTGCAGTGTGCGCCGCTTCGCCGAGCATGTCGTAGGAATGCCGGTATCCGTGTTGCTCGGCTCCCCGCGCGCGCTCGAGTGCTTCCTCGATCGTGCGCCCCATGACGAATTGACGGCCCAGGATATGCATTGCCGCGGTCACCGCCCGGCGCACCACGGGCTCGCCGGAGCGGGCAACAAAGCGGTGCAGAACCGCGCGGAGATCGTGCGCCGTCGAGTCGGCGCGGAGCAAACGGCCGGTTAGCATCAGTGCCCAGGTCGACGCGTTTACGAACATCGACTCCGAGTGTCCGAGATGGCTCTCCCAGTCTGCTGCGCCGATCTTATCGCGGATCAGCCGGTCGACGTTTTGCGCATCGGGGATGCGCAGCAATGCTTCGGCGAGGCACAAGAGCGCCACTCCCTCACTCGACGAAAGCGAATATTCATGGAGGAACGCATCGATGCCGCCCTTGCCGAGACGCTGGTCGCGGACGGCGGCGACGAAGCCGCGAGCTCTGTCGGCAATGCGATCGCGCATGTCCGCTGGGATCTCCGCGGCGGCGAGAATGCGCGCCACAGCTTCGGTCTCGTCCTCCCGACACCTGTCCCGGATCGCCGCACGAAGCGGCGCCGCCCGCGGCGGCGACGTAGCGAAGACGATGTCCATGCCGGGGTTTAGCTCTCCCTTCAGCGTCGCTTCCGCGAGAGTCAACGCCCGTTGCGCGACCTTGTCTTTCGCTGGTCAGCGGGGCGACGGCTCCGGAGCGTCCGCAGCCCCGAGGCCGCCGAGCGGTGGCTCAGACTTGCCCTCACCGAGTTCACGGGCCCGCCGGTACCAGAATGCAGCCCTCTCCGGATCGCTGCGCAGCCCGTGCAGGCCAGCGCGGTTGAGAAACGTCGCATCGTAGGTCACCGCCATGCGCATTGCCGCGCGACCATCTCCCGAATTGGCGGCACGTTCGAAGAAGAGCCGGGCCGAGGCGATATCGCCCGAACGGAGGAAGGCGTCGCCGCGCGCCACGAGCGCCGCGATCTCAGCAGCGGAGAGCTGTGGCCCTTCCGCCACCGGCGGTGTTGCCGGCGCCGGTGCCGACTTCAGATAAGGCGTGATGCCGGAGTCCCCAGTAGTGGTTGTCACCGGTTGCGGCGTCGTCTGACCGGCTGAAGTAGCGCTTGGAGGCACGATAGCGACGTTGACCGAAGATGCTCCGGCCTGCTCGTTGCGTGGCAAAATGCGCTCACGCACAAGGCCGACGAGTGCATCGAGACGCTGTGCGTCGAAGGCGTCGGCGGCGAACCAAGCTACGCCGAGGCAGATGATGATGCTGGCCAGCAACCTCAGAGAAGCGGCAAATCGGCGCCGTGTCACGCGCGGTGGTGCCGAGACGTCAGGCTCATTTTCGAGCATGCGGCGCGCGAGGCGGTTGACGACCGCGGGATCGCCGCCCGAGGTCAGCGCGATCAGCGCCACACGTTGTGCCGTAAGGGGGCCTGCTCCCTCGCTCGGCGGTAGCTGGTGGCGAATGAAGGCTTCGACCTCGTCGCGCTCGAGGTGCTGGACCCGAAGGTGGCCAACGAGCCCCTCACCGAGGAGGCAGAGTTCCGCACTCTCAGCGCGGGTGACAAAATCCGAGCGCGCCAACAGCACGCCCGCCTCGAACCCATGAGGCCCGTGCGGCACCACCTGCGCCGCCTCCCAAAGCTTTTCGATCTGATCATCAGAAAGGCTGTCTGCATTGGCGAAGACAAAAATCGGAGGGGGCGGCACCGCACCGCCGGACTCGTCCCCTGCCGCAACGCGCACCGGCGTGTCTGGCGGCGTCGAACCGCCGGCAAATAGCCCCTCGCAATCGAGACCCGGGCCACAGGAGAGCTCGATCACCGCTCGCGGCGCCGCAGCCGCCCTCAGAGCAGTGGCGAGCATCGGGCAGTTCGCCGGCGGATCGCCGGTTACGAGAACCAGGCAGTGTCGGCGTAGTGCGTCTACAATGCCCCGGGCGAGATACTGGTAGTGCTCGACAGTGCCGAGGTACTCGAACCCCGCGTCTGTGCCGGCGAAAGCGCCGGAAGGGAAATTTAAGTCGGCCGATGTCATGTCAAGCGTTCGCCGACCTGAGACCTCGCTATTTCCGGCTCTCCACCGCGACGCTAGCTCCGACGCGAAGGTCGCGCAACGATCCAAACGGGCAAACACGCCTTCGTACGTTTGGTTCTGCATCCGACTCGAATCGATCCAATAGAGATTGCCGCAAGCAGCTTCTGACACCGCTGGGGTCAAATGTCCGTCCGTAATCTCGACAAACTGTTCAAGCCCGAGGCGGTGGCGCTGATCGGCGCGACGCCGCGGCACGGTTCGCCCGGTGCCGTGCTCGCCCGCAACCTGCGGCGCGGCGGCTTCCGGGGGCCGTTGATGTTGGTTAACCCGCACCATCGGTCGATTGGCGGCGCTCCGGTCCATCGCGACATCGCGAGCCTGCCGGAGGTTCCGGACCTGGCGGTCATCGCGACGTCACCCGAGACTGTGCCTGGGCTGATCGGCGAGCTCGGCGCGCGCGGAACGCGCGCAGCAGTCGTCATCACGGCCGGCTTCGGCGAGCGAGGTGCATCCGGTCACGCTCTGCAGCAAGCGACACTGGAGGCAGCACGCCCCCACCTCTTGCGTCTCGTCGGTCCGAACTGCATCGGGATCATGGTGCCGGCTGTCGGGCTCGATGCGAGTGTCTCCCACATCCGTCCGCTGCCGGGCGACCTTGCCTTCGTCAGCCAGTCGGGGGGTATGATCACGGCCGTCGTCGACTGGGCCACCTCGCGGGCGATCGGTTTTTCGCACGTCGTCTCGCTCGGCGACATGGCAGATGTCGATTTTGGCGACATGCTCGACTATCTCGCCGCGGATCCGGGCACTCGCGCCATTCTGCTTTATATCGAGGCGATAACCCAAGCGCGCAAATTTATGTCCGCGGCGCGCGCGGCGGCCCGCAACAAGCCGGTGCTCGCCGTCAAAGGCGGACGGTTTGGGTTTGCCGAAACGGCGCGGGCGGCTGCTTCGCACACCGAAGCGCGGGCGGGTGCGGACGCCGTCTACGAAGCGGCCTTTCGCCGCGCCGGCATGTTGCGCGTCGAGACGATGGCGGAGCTGTTCGACGCGGTCGAAACCCTCGCCCTGACGCGAGCGCAGCAGGGCGATCGCCTCGCCATCCTGACCAACGGCGGCGGCCCGGGAGTATTGGCGATCGACGCACTCGTCGCCCAGGACGGCCGGCTCGCCACCCTTTCCCCTGACACCGTGGCGCAGCTGGACCGGGTTCTGCCGCGCGCCTGGAGCCGCGGCAACCCGATCGACATCAGCGCGATGCACCTAGACAGTGTTATGCCGAGGCGCTGTCGATATTGCTCCGCGACCGAGACATCGACGCGATCCTCGCGCTCAACTGCCCGACGGCCTTGGCGTCGCCGCGAGAGGCCGCCCGCGCGGTGATAGACACGCTCGCCGCTGCCCGCGCAGCGCCCAACGGAAACCTCGGGGGACGCAACGTGTTTACGGTATGGTTCGGCGAGAAATCTGCCGCCGGGGCGCGGCGCCTCGTCGCCGCCGCTCGCATTCCGACCTACGACACCCCGGATAGCGCCGTGCGCGGGTTCATGCACGGGGTGCGGTACCGCCGCAATCAGGAACTGCTGATGGAGACGCCGGCAGCGCGGACCGCCGATTTCGCGCCGGATATCTCTCGTGCGCGCAGCGCCATCACCAGCGCGGTTGACGCAGGGCGGGCCTGGCTCGACGCAGCAGAGCTGACGGCCGTATTCGAGGCCTATGGCGTACCGTCGCCCCTACGGCAGGCCGCTCGGCTCCCGGGTGCGATCGAGCTGATCATCGGCATTGTCGACGACCCGGTATTCGGTCCGGTGGTCATGTTTGGCCACGGCGGCATGGCGGTCGAACAGATCCAGGATACGGCGCTGGCGCTGCCGCCGCTCAATGAGCGGCTGGCGCATGCGCTGATGGCGCGCACGCGGGTCTGGCGGCTCTTCCAAGGTTATCGCGGCCGGCCTGCGGCGGCCATCGACGTCGTTGCCGAAATCTTGATCCGCGTCGCCCAGCTCGCAGTCGACAATGCCGAAATTCGCGAGCTCGAGATCAATCCGGTGCTCGCCGACGGTGCCGGGGTGATGACGGTCGATGCACGGCTGCGGGTCGCTGCGGCGCAGGCCGGAGCGGCACGACTTGCCATCTCGCCCTATCCAAAGGAACTCGAAGGCATGGAGAGGCTGCGCGACGGAGCGATTGTCAGACTGCGCCCGATTCGTCCGGAGGACGAGCCGCTGCTGCGATTTGGCTAACCACATGAGCCCGCAAGATTTGCGGCTTCGCTTTTTCACCGCAATGAAGGGGCTGAGCCACCAGCTCGCGGCGCGGCTTACGCAAATCGACTATGACCGGCAGATGGCGCTGATCGCGCTCGCGCACGATGCCGATCACGCGCTCGGCGTGTCGCGCTTTGCCGCGGACCCGGATAACCGGCGCGCCGAATACGCGGTTGAGGTGCGCAGCGACTGGAAGGGGCGCGGGCTCGGTTATCTATTGATGACGCGGCTGATCGACGTGGCCCGTCGCCGCGGCATCGGCGAGCTGATCGGCGAGGTGCTGCTCGAAAACGCGGCCATGCTGCAGATGTGCCGGGCTCTCGGTTTCACCATCGGCGCCGATCCGCAAGATCCCGAGTTGGCGCGGGTGAGCAAACCGCTCGACCCCTGTTAAATCGGGAAAACAGGGCGAATTATCGATTTCGCTCTGAAATTTTGCCGAGTTTCCTCCGATAACACCATCTGTATCATATACTTAGGAGCTGGGTTCCAGTGCATGGAACAGGGGTCGCTACTCGGCTTGCAGGGGGGCGGAATCGGTCTATCAGGGGGTTAACAGGGGAGGCTCTTTTTGCGATCGTTATATTGCCATATTAACAAATTATGTGAATAACGACATATGGGTGGAAACTCCCGGAGGACAAGATGTTGGACACCGAGCGCCAATACGTGGCGAACCACTGCAAGCCGCCGTCGCACGTCAGAGATCGAGACCATGTGCGCGTCCTCGTCCCTGAGCGCGTCGATCTCGCCACAGTGGCGACGATCTATCCGGGCTACTGAGGAGCGAAATCAGGGGACTAGCTCAGCACCGCGATCGACACCGGCGGGCGGAGGTCGAGGCACACCGACAGCGCCTGGTGCACATCGCTGTCAAGAAAGCGCTGGAACAGGGCGTCGTCCCGCCGGCGCGAGGTTTCCATGACCGGCAGCACGCTCTGGGTCATCGCGTAGTCGAAGCGCGGAGCCCATTTGCGCGCACCCAGTCGCGCGGTGGTCGAGCAATTGTCGACCATGTAGGCGACGTCCTTGAAATCCATGTAGGGATTGAGCGAATCGATGGCCTCGATGATCGATTCATTGACGATTTCGGAATAGGGGTGCCCCTTGGCGTGCAGGATGTCGACTTGCGCCATCATCGTCGCGACATAGACGCCGGCGGTGACCGGGTCGATTTCCGACTGGCGGTTGCTGCGTAGCGAGCGGCCAACCTGCCACATCTCGGTGCCGGCGATTTCGCTCATCGGAAACCGATTGAGACGATGCGCCGCACTGACGACGCTGCGGATCTCGTTGCCGCTCTCCACCTCGTCGTAGATCTCGGTCAGGATATCGGCCGCGGGGCCATAGCAGGCGCAATAGGCTTTCTTGAAGAGCTGCCGCCCGCTCTCATCAAGCGCCTCATAGGTCCCGAGCAGCCCCGCCGCCGAGATCCGGTTGCTGATGGCGCCGGTGATGCTCCTGGCCGAGTCGAGAAAGGCGTCGTCCTGCTCGCGCCCATGGGATCGGAACCAACGGTAGAGGCTCTCGCAAATCCCGTGAACGGCACCGAGCAGTATGCCGCGCTCACCGAAGATGTCCGACTTGTATTCGAATTCCAAGGTCGTCTCGAAGGTGCAGGGGGAGCCGAGACCGATCGCCCAGGCCAACGCGTAGTCGGTGGCCTTCCCGTCGACGTCCTGATGTACGGCAAAGCTGCAATTGATCCCCGCACCGTTGATTTCGCGGCCTTGCTCATAGAGCCGACGCACCGACGGTCCCATCCCCTTTGGGCACACCCCGATGATGTTGATGTCGTTGCGGAAGGCCTTGCCGGAGCTCTTGACGTAGGCCACAAGAAAACCATGCGACAGCCCGAGGGTGGCTCCGGGGCGGATTGCGCCCATGATCCGGTCGTAATTGTCGGCCTGTGCGGCGTCGGAGATCAGCAGCAGGACGAGGTCCGACTCGGCAATGACGTGGTACATTTCGCCGCGCGTGCCGTTAGCCTCGGTAAAGCCCGCTTTCTCGACATTCGGGATCGATTCCGAGCCAGCGCGAAGCCCGACCTTGACGCGGATGCCACTGCCACTAAGCGATTCCTTGAGATTTTGTGCCTGAGCGGGTCCTTGAGACGACCACCCGATGACCCCGATCTGGCGAATTCCGGCGAACGCCTTGGGGAGCAGCGGGAAGAGATGACGGCCGCCGCGGACGATCCACTCCCCGGTGCCGCCGAGGACGATCTTTTCTTTCTGGAACACCGTCGAGTTGAACGCCACCCTCGTGCCCTCCTGCCTGGCGATTCGGGAACCGCATCCTGCGAGGCAGCTCCCCGCACCGCCATCGTAGCGCACCCGCTGACGCTTTATGAACCGGCATTCTTTCGGTAAGGGCCTCCGTGCCAAAAGAAAGCCGGCGCCCGAAGGCGCCGCCCCAGCTTCCAGGTAGTGTCGGACTCTTTACGCAATCTTGCGACGGCGGCCCAACCACCCCAGCCCGACAAGCGCTGAGCCCAACAAGGTCAGCGACGCCGGCTCGGGAGCCGGGGTGATACTCGAGTCCGTGCTCCACTTGACCCCGCCGGCGCCAGCCGTAAGCACCAGGTCCTCAGTGAGCGAATACGATGTTCCGGCCGGCCCGGCGCCTGTCGTACTGGTGGCATAAGCTCCCGAGAAGGGACCGAGGGTACCAATCGGGGTTGTTTCCGTGAAATCGGTATTTCCGGTGTCAAAATATGCGCCGTAGGTTGCGGTGCCACTACCGCTAACTATGTGCCCGCTCGACTGCAACAAGAACAACGGCGAACCGACGCTAAAGCCGTTGTCACTTAGTTCAACATGCAACGGCGCGGCGGAGCCAGCGGTGTTCGCGTCGATCGAGCTGAGGTCCATGGTCGGGCTCCCCGGCCCGGCGCTGTTACCACTCGTTAGATTGATATCCCACGCCCCTACGGAACCACTGTACGAGACACAAGTTTCCCCGGTACCGCAGGACGCACCAACAATGGTGGTGGACAACCCACTACTGAGCTCGAGTTCGACGGTAGCCATCGCATTCGAGGCGAACCCTGCGGCGAACAGCGGTGCCGCTGCTAGCGCGACGGCTGTGAGGAGCTTTCTGTTCATGATACTCTCACGACAAGATCAAATCTGACCAGTCGAACCGCTCAGGCCCTACTGATCCCTGCAATTTAGAGATCAAAAGTTAAAATACCGAAGGGATTGATAGTTAACGTTGTAGCTTTCGCGGTTAATTCGGCGCTCTTCTCGGGATCCGTTCGCCCATAACCCAGAGCAGCGGGCCGCCCCAGCAGCCAGCTGGTAGTGTCTTGTCCTTGTCGACCGCCGCCGGTGAAGGAGCGCCGCGGTCTTCTCACCCCATCGTCGAATTGAAGGCGCCGCCGTCGAGCAAGAGGTTTTGGCCGACGATGAAGCCGGACGAGGCGGCGCACAAAAAGGCACACGCGTCGCCAAATTCCGCGGGATCGCCGACCCGGCCGGTCGGGTTGGACTGACCGCGCTTGGCGAGCATCTCCTCGAAGGAGACGTTCTGCCGCCGCGCCTCGTACTCGATGCCCGAGCGCAGCCGGTCGGTCAGGAACGGGCCGGGCAGCAGGCCGTTGATCGTCACATTGTATTTGGCGACTTGGCGCGCGATGCCGGCGCAGAAAGCGGTGAGGCCGGCGCGTGCGCCGTTGCTCATGCCGAGATTGGGGATCGGCGATTTGACCGAGCCCGAGGTGATGTTGACGATGCGGCCGAATTTGCGCTCGCACATGCCGTCGACCACCGCCTTGATCAGCATGATCGGCGTCAGCATGTTGGCGTTGACCGCCCTTTGCCAGTCCTCGACCGACCATTCGCGGAAGTCGCCATGTGGCGGCCCGCCGCAATTGTTTACGAGGATGTCGGGGTTGGGACAGGCGGTGAGTGCCGCGGTGCGGCCGGACTCGGTGGAGATGTCGCCGGGAACCGCTGTCACCTTGACACCGGTTTCCTTGCGGATCTCTTCCGCGGTTTGGTCGAGGGTCTCGGCGGTCCGAGCGGTGATCGTCAGCTCGACCCCGGCGCGCCCGAGCGACATCGCGCAGGCTCGTCCCAGCCCCTTGCTCGCCGCGCAAACCAGGGCCTTGCGTCCGCGAATGCGCAAATCCAACATGTGGTTCTCCCTCTGAGAGTGGATCCTGCACCAAAGCTTCGATTTACTCCGGTTTGCCGATAGAACCCTACCTGAAATGAAGTTGACTCTGATCCTCGATCCGGCGCCGATCGGTGTGCGCGCGAGCCTCACAGAGGAATGGGAAGAGCCCGGTCGCACCGCGAAGATGGATCCCAGGGTCCGCGTCTTCGATTCGGACGATCAAGCGATTGCCTGGGGGCGTTCGCTGGCGAGCCGCCGCGGGCTAAAGCAAATCTACATGACCGACAACAGAAGGCCGCCCCCAGGATCACCTCAGTAACTGTCGGCGAGCCGCAAGGCCGGCCATCAGTGAGGTGGCGGACTATAGGGCGATGGACCATAGGATGGCGGGCCCTGGGCCGATGGTCCATAGGGCGACGGACCTGGCGCGCCGGAATAGGGGCGTGTACCCGGCGGCGGGGCGAACCCCGGTACCTGATTGCCGTGCGCGTACATGCATTGCCCGTACATGATGTCGAATTGCTGCTGCAGCGACATCTGCGCAAACCCTGAACCGCCGGCGCCGACCGCTGTGCCAAATACAGCCCCGGATGCCGCTCCGATCCCGGCACCGTGGCCGCCACCGATGGCACCACCGAGCGCCGCGCCGAGCGCCGTAGTGAGGACCGCGGTTCCCACGGCTTGATTGGTGGCGGCATAGGCCTGGGGAGCGGTTTGCGCCGTGGCATATTGCTGGCAGTACGACTGTTCGGCGGCGAAGGTTTCGAACGTCTTATTCGGCCCGGGGACCACCGGGATCATCGGTACCGTCGGCGGCATGACGCACGCGCCAAGTGCAGCCAAAACCGCCAAAATGCCGGCCACTCGCGGAGCCATGCGCTTCATGCTTTTTCCCTGGTCGAGTGCAAAATGATCTTGCGACGTCTCTCGCACTCGGCGCAAGCCGCGGTGATGACAGCTGAACGGGCACGCACTAAGCTCGCGGTATGGACGGCGAGCCCCTGCGCCTATCACCTGCGGCCGATATTTTCGATCTTCACCAGCCGGTTGCGCGCAGCCTGCCGCTCGTCCTCGCCTCGCCGCATAGCGGGGCCGAATATCCGGCCGAGTTCCTGGCCGCGTCGCGGCTCGACGCGGGGGCTCTACGGCGCTCCGAAGACAGCTTTGTCGACGAGCTCTTCGGGGCCGCACCGCGCCTCGGCGCCCCTTTGTTGTCGGCCCGCTTCCCGCGCGCCTATGTCGATGTCAACCGCGAGCCTTACGAACTCGATCCGGGCATGTTCGCCGACGCCCTGCCGAATTTCGTCAATGTCGGTTCGCCGCGGGTCCGCATGGGTCTCGGCACGATCGCTCGGATCGTCGCCAGCGGCGAAGAGATTTACACGGAAAAGCTTCGTTTTGCGGAAGCGCAGCAGCGGATTGAGCGGTTCTACCGACCCTATCATCGCGCGCTGCACGGGCTCGTCCAAGAGACCGAGATGCTGTTCGGCGGCTGTCTGCTCGTTGATTGCCATTCGATGCCTTCGGGCGCCGACTCCGCCTGCGAGAAGAGCGGTGCCGACATCGTTTTGGGCGACTGCCACGGCGTATCCTGCGCCCCCCAGCTCGTCGAGGCGACCCGCCTTTTTCTCGTAAAACGCGGTTTCGCCGTTGCGATTAATGCACCCTACGCCGGCGGGTTTACGACGGGTCATTACGGGCGGCCGAGCGTCCAGCGTCATGCATTGCAAATCGAAGTCAACCGGGCGCTCTACATGGATGAACGCCACTACCACCAGAAAGCGTGTTTCCCGCGATTGGTTCAAGACCTCGCCGATCTAGTCGACCGGCTGGGCCAGGCGACCCAGGAGTGCCTGCGAGGCCAGCTAGAATACCGGCCTTGGAGCAGGGCGACCGATTGACGCACCGCTTCCGCATTCACACTTGGAGGAGGTGAAGTTGCGGAGAGGTCGATGACCGCGGTCCGGTCGGATTATACCATCGAGCAGAACTGGCAAGGTTACAGCAAAGAGGAGCATGCGATCTGGCGATTGCTGTTCGAACGACAGCAACGCCTGCTGGCCGGGCGCGCCTGCCGCGAATATCTCGAAGGGTTGAACGGTCTTGGCGTCGCGGCGGACGGCATTCCCGATTTCCGCAGCCTCAGCGGTATTCTCGACCATGCTACCGGGTGGCGCATCGTCGCGGTGCCCGGCCTCGTCCCGGATGACGTTTTCTTCGCCCATCTCGCCCGCCGCCGGTTCCCATCAACCTGTTTCATCCGGCGCCGCGACCAGCTCGACTATCTCCAGGAGCCCGACGTCTTCCACGACGTCTGCGGTCACGTGCCGCTGCTCATGAACCCGGTCTTCGCCGACTACATGCAGGCCTATGGCGAAGGCGGTTTGAAGGCGCTCGGGCTCGGCCATCTGCAGCGCCTGGCCCGGCTCTATTGGTACACTGTCGAGTTCGGGCTGATCGCGACGGATGAGGGTCTGCGCATCTACGGGTCCGGCATTCTGTCCTCCGCCGGCGAATCGGTCTATTGTCTGGACGACCCGCGACCCCGGCGGCTTCGGTTCGATTTGCGCCGAATTATGCGGACGCGGTACCGGATCGACGATTTTCAACAGCTCTATTTCGTGATCGACGACTTTCAGGAATTGTTCGCCGCTACCCGGCCCGATTTCGCACCTATCTACCGGGAGATCGCCACCTTGCCGGATCTAGAGCCCACCGCATGGCTCAATCAGGACCGCGAGTTCGTTTCGCTGCGCGGGAAAAAAATTGGGCCACGCATCAGCGCAGCCCAAGTTTAGGGAGGAAACGCCTAGAAGACGTACGGCAGGACCACAACCGGTGATCGTTACCGCACTGCACAATGTAAGGCATTTCACCGAGATGTCAAGCTGCTTTTTGCAAACGCGTTGGCAACGCTTAATTTTCGCGGCCTGGTCAGCAGCTTAGGCTACACCCGATAAGCCAACGATGTGCGACGCACAACGGACGCTCTGTTGACGCTGACCCGAATCGGATGCTCCGCACGAGGCGCACGGTCGTGACCTCGGGGTCCGCTGACGCCGAGACCTGGCTCGTCGCTGACATCGGCGCCACCAACGCGCGCTTCGGCCTGGTTTCGCCAAAAAGTGTGGTGCTCCACACGCGCACCCTTGCCGTCGCAGACCATCCGACGATCGCCGATGCGATCACCGCCTACTTTGGCGAGCGCGGAGCGTTGCAGATGCCGCGTCAGGGCGCATTGGCGATCGCTTCGGCGATCACCGGCGACCGGGTCGCGATGACCAACCATCCTTGGAGCTTTTCGATCTCGGCACTGAAATCGCGGCTCGGCTTTCACCGCCTTGAAGTGATCAACGACTTCACCGCCTTGGCGCTGGCCTTGCCGCACCTCTCCGCGGAGCACCGGCTCCAGATCGGGGGCGGCGCTCCCTCTGCCGGCACGCCGCTTGGCGTGCTCGGCCCAGGATCGGGGCTAGGCGTCTCTGGGTTGATCCCCACCGGCACAGGCTGGACACCCCTAGCTGGCGAAGGTGGGCACGCGACTATGGCAGCGGCCACCGACCGCGAGAGCAGCGTGCTCGACCATATGCGCCGGCACTTCGATCACGTATCGGCCGAGCGCATCCTCTCTGGGCCGGGGCTTGTCAATCTCTACAACGCCTTGACGGCGCTCGACGGGACGCGGTCCCGGGGCTATACGGCGGCCCAGATCACCGATTCCGAAATCGGCGCCGCCGACCCGCTCTGCGCTGAAGCCACTTCACTGTTCTGCGCGATGCTCGGCACGATGGCAGGGAATTTGGCGCTGACCCTTGGCGCTCGCGGCGGGATTTACATCGGTGGCGGGATAGTGCCGCGACTGGGTCAGCGATTTGCCCAGTCAGCGTTTCGTGGACGCTTCGAAGCCAAGGGACGATTCACCGAGTATCTCGCCGCGATCCCGACCTGGGTCGTCACCCACCCACTGCCCGCTTTTCTCGGCTGTGCTGCGGTACTGGCCGGCTGAATGCTTATGAAGCCCGCCCGGAGAGGTGGAGCCCTGCGACACCCAGTACGATCAACGCCAGGGACAAGAGTTTCCAGACTCCGGCCGGTTCGCCGAACCAGACGATCCCGATTGCTGCCACGATCGCCGTGCCGACTCCGGACCAGACGGCATAGGCGATCGACAGATCGATTCCGCGGAGTGCCAGCGAGAGGAGCACAAAGCTCGCCGCATAGAATATGACGACCGCACCCGCCGGACCGAGACGGGTAAACCCCTCGGAAAGCTTCAGCGATGTCGTGCCACAGATCTCCAAGACGATCGCAGCAGCGAGATAAAGGACGCTCAAGAGGGCACCTCCCGGTGTGCGGGTCACACCAACAAGACTTGCGCGTTGTCCACGTAGTACAATAGCCAACGTCGTATGTGCGGGTGATGTGATGAACGAGTCCGTTGAGCGCAGTGTCGCAGCCGGCGTGCGCGAGCGTCTCCGCATTCGGGCCGGTGATTTCTCCGGCACGACAGCCGGTTTGGCGCCGGGCAACGTCCAGGCCAATTTGTTGATTCTGCCCAAGGCGCTGGCCCACGATTTTCTGCGCTTTGCCCAGGCCAACCCGAAGCCCTGTCCGGTGCTCGCGGTTTCCGAACCCGGCAGCCCGCGTTTGCCGGCTTTGGGTGAGGATCTCGTCATCCGCAGTGATCTGCCGCGCTATCGCGTCTGGCGCCAGGGCGAGCTGGTCGAGGAGCCTTTCGACGTCTCTCATGTCTGGCGCGATGATCTCGTCAGTTTTGCCTAGGCTGCTCGTTCTCGTTCGAGCAGGCGCTCGTCGAGGACGGGATCGAATTGCGTCACATCACCTGCGGATCCAATGTCCCAATGTACCGCACCAATATCCCCTGTACGCCGGCGGGCCCGTTTGCTGGTCCCCTCGTCGTCTCGATGCGGCCGCTCGATCCAGGTGATGCGATCCGCGCGATCCAGATCACCTCGCGGTTTCCTGCGGTGCACGGCGCGCCCGTGCATATCGGCCTGCCCGAGACGATCGGGATCAAGGATCTGGCAAAGCCCGATTATGGCGATGCGGTACCGGTTGAGAGGGGCGAGTTGCCGGTGTTCTGGGCCTGCGGCGTCACCCCGCAAGCGGTAATCGCCGAAGTCCGGCCCGAGTTCTGCATTACCCACGCGCCCGGGTGCATGTTGATTACCGACCTTCGCAATGCCCGGCTGGCGAGCCTGTAGGCGATCGGCGCCCGATGGCGAGCCGGCATGACCCACATTTGCTCGTCGATCGGATCGAGCGCCTGATTCACGTCGATGTCGGACGCAACATCACCGCTTTGTTCGATGCCGCACGCGGCGGGCTATGGAGCGCCGCCTCGGCATTGGTGAACGCGCAATCGGGCAGGGTCGGATTAATCACCGGCTTCTATGTGCCGCAAGGTACCCCGCCAGCCGCCGAAACCGACGGACCGGTAGGGGCGGCCCTGCTTGCAAAAGCGCTCACGGCTGCCGGAATCCCATGCCGAATTGCGACGGACGAACCGTGCCGCGGCGCCTGCGCCGCTGCACTCGCCGGAGCCGGAGCCAGAGACGTCTCGATCGATATCCTCGCGATCGGCGCCGCGCTCGGCCCGCTGATCGAAACCTGGCGTCATGCCGGCATTACTCATGCGATTTCGATCGAGCGTTGCGGGCGCAGCGCCGACGGCGCGCCGCGCAACATGCGAGGTCAGGACATCGGATCGTATACCGCGCCGCTCGATGATCTGTTTATGGCCGGACCGTGGGACACGATCGCGGTCGGAGATGGCGGAAACGAGATCGGGATGGGCGCGATACCGCGCTCGCTGATCGCGCGACATGTCGACCACGGCGAGATGATCGCGTGCGCCACGCCGGCCCGGCATCTGATCGTTGCCGGCGTGTCGAATTGGGGCGCCTACGCGTTGATCGGCGCGCTCGCCGTGCTGCGCGAAGACTGGCGCCCGACGTTGCTTGCTTGTCTCGACGAAACACTCGACCGCACCGTGCTCGAAGCGATGATCGAGCACGGCCCAGCAGTCGACGGTGTTTCGCGCCTGCCGACACCGACCGTGGACAATCTCGACATTACTACACACCACCGCATATTGCGCACGATCCGCGCCTTGGTCGAGCAAGGATATGCAATATAAGGAATTCATATTCGAGAATTATTTCTACGATCCTGTAGTCTCCACCTTGGCGCTGCGATATCGATTTGGCGGAGGCCCGCGGTTTGAAGAAAAGCTGGTATTTGATTTCCTTCCACAGCAGGTTTCGCCGGAAGCAAGCGTAGTTCTTGATCGTATATTTCGTTTGATATTCTTGATGTCGGGAGTGAGCTACTACAAAAGCTTTATACCGCAGACTCTGATCTGCGAGCCTTTTCCAGTAGATCGCACCACCGCCGATTTTTTGCAGAAGTTTTATGAGAAGGGCCTGGCCGAGTTCGCTTTCAGGAATCGACTCTCGTTGCGCGGCCATTTTGCGATCCGGTGGTCCAGCGCGTCACCAGTCCCGCCGATCGCACTCGACCTGCCGCAGCGCACCTGCGTGCCCGTGGGCGGCGGCAAAGACTCGATTGTTACTCTCGAATGCCTCAAACGCACCGGCGAACCGCTGATCTTGTTCTCTTTGGGTGACGCCGAACCGATCCGCGCTTGCATCGCGGCCGCGGACCTACCGTTCATCCGAGTGCGCCGCCAGCTGGACAGCGGTGTGTTCAAAATCAACGAGGCAGGCGCCCTCAACGGCCACGTTCCGATTACCGGGATCTTGAGCGCCATCGCCGTGGCCGGCGCGGTGATGGCCGGTTGCGACGCGATCGTCATGTCGAACGAGCATTCCGCCAGCGCTCCGAACCTGCAAATCGACGGCACTGATGTCAATCATCAGTACAGTAAATCCTTAGAATTCGAAAAAGATTTCGCCGATTATTTAAAAAATCACATATCACCTAATATTACCTACTTTTCGCTGCTGCGACCGTTGTCTGAAATCGAGATTGCCAGACGCTTCGCGAAATATCCCAAATATTTTCCGTTTTTCCTTAGCTGCAATACGGTCTTTCGGCAGTCTCCAGCTGCGCGCGGGAGGGGATGGTGCGGTAACTGTCCGAAATGCCGTTTCGTGTTCCTCGCACTGGCCCCATTCATTGAGAAAACAGAACTGATCGGCATCTTCGGCCGCAACCTTCTCGACGATCAAAGCCAGCGCGACGGCTTCGCCCAGCTGTGCGGTTTGCAAGAACACAAGCCCTTCGAATGCGTCGGCGAGTTGGCCGAGAGCGCCGCGGTGATGTCACACCTGGGAAGTCATCCGAACTGGCGGGACGACGGCGTGGTGCGGTGGCTCCACGCTGCCTTTGCGCCACTGCGACAGCGTGATCCGGCAGAATTTGGCGCGCTGTTCGAGGTCAAGCACCCCCACCGGGTTCCGGGGTGCTACATGGCCAAGCTCGATGCGTGTAGCTGATCTCGGGTCGCGACGCGTCGCGATCTGGGGGCTCGGGCGCGAAGGGCATGCGGCGTTCGGGTTTTTGCGAAAGCATCATCCGGCGTTGCCGCTGACGTTGCTGGACGACAAGACCGAAGCCCGCATCCCGGAGGGGTATGGCAATGTCACATCCGCCTTTGGCGCCAAGGCGATCGCCGACGCGCTAAACCAAGTAGACGTCGTAGTTAAATCCCCCGGCGTCAGTCTCTATCGTGATGACATCCGATCCGCCCGTAAGAGCGGTGTGGAAATAACGTCACTATTGAACCTTTGGTTCGCCGAAAAACCCACTATCACGACGATCGCGGTTACCGGGACAAAGGGCAAGAGCACGACGGCGTCGTTGATCGCGCACATCCTGGCGCGGCTCGGCCGGCCCGTCGCCCTTGCCGGCAATATCGGAATTCCGATTACCGAAATCACCAATGCCGACTACGCGGTCATCGAAGTATCGAGTTATCAGGCCGCTGATTTTGCCGGCATCTGCGACTTCGCGGTGCTGACGTCCCTGTACCCGGAACACGCTGATTGGCATCAGACCGTCGAACGCTACGTTCGTGACAAGATAAATCTATTGATCCGCAGTCGGTGCCGCATCGTGAACAGCGCTGCTGCTGATGCGGTCGACACGATCATCCTCGGCCACCCCGGCCAGAATTATTTGTTCAACGACGAGGGCGGAATTTACTCCGACGAAAGCGGGATTTTCGATGGTGGGGACCGAATCGGGATTGTGCGCAATGCTTATCTCGTCAGACCTCACAACAGATCTAATCTGTGCGCAGCGCTTGCGATTGCGAAAATGCTCCATATCGACCTCGGAGTGGCGCTCGACGCGACTTGCGACTTTCGCGGGTTACCGCACCGACAACAAGAACTTGGTCGAAACGGAGGTGTTCTTTTCGTCGACGACAGTATTTCCACAATACCCGAATCGACCTTGGCTGCGCTGGCGGTTTATACAGGTCGCGACATCACTTTGATCGTGGGCGGCTACGATCGCGGGATCGAGTACGGCAAGCTCCTCGCAGCACTTTCGGCTGGCGCAGCCAAGACCATCATCTGCCTCGGCGATAGCGGCATGCGAATTTACGACCAAACGCAGGCGGCATCGAAGCCGGGTGGCGATCTTCCCTGCTCGATGCACTTGGCGAAATCGATGGAAGACGCGGTCTCCTACGCAACGCGGGTCACGCCTCCTGGGGGCGTGGTGCTGCTGTCGCCGGCCGCACCAAGCTTCGGATATTACCGGGACTATATCGAGCGAGGGCGCGATTTCGCCGCTAGGGCAGGTCTGCCGGCGACTTGAGCTCTGGCAGCCGTTCCGGGCAGGCATGTCTGTCATTTCAGGATCAGCGAAACGGGAATGTTTGCAGCGCGGATCGCGTAGTCTAATCGAGCAAAGGGCAAGCGCCGCGCGTCGCCGCGTCGGAGGCGAAGCCGCGGGCACGGAGACATCGCGATGAACGCGAACTCGCGGTTTCGTTATCGATCGTTGGCAAATCATCGCCGCGCCACTTTTTCGGCGTGGGCCATGTCCATCGTGTTTGCAGCGATCGCGATCATCAGCTTCGCGGTCGACCAAACTGTGGTGTCGTCACTGGGTACCGGAAGCGACATTGATCAATCCCTCGCCGAGTTCGGCCCCGTTCGGCTGATTCAGTCGCTGATCGATATAGGCTCCCAACGCTCGGATCACGACCCGTAAGGCGTTGTCCTTCGGTCGGTGTCGTCCCCCGGGAGACCGGGCAATCGACAGTCGCTCGGCAACTCGGCAGACTGGCGATGCGGGTAATTTCTCGAGGATCGGGTAGGCATGGCCGCTGCGGCACGTTGGCTTTTCATTATCTTGGTCGGCGGATTGGGCCTCGGCTGCGCGGGAAAGGCCTACCTGCTCGACGGCGCCGCAAACTATGCCCGGGTTGCGTACGGCGGTGACATGGAGAGCGCCACGGCCGTAGCAAAACGCCACTGCGCTCCGTTCGAGCGCGTGCCGCGTTTTCGCGAGTTCCAGGAGGACTCCGCCTATTTCGATTGCGTTCGACCGTAACGCAACTCTCTTCGTCGCTTGTGTCTTGAAGCCGGGCGCGATCGCGGTAATCCTGCGTTGCCCGATCGAGCGCGAGCCGGACATCAGAAAAGGCGGATCTCGATGACCATCGAACTGCACACCTGGAACACCCCCAATGGCCGCAAGATCAGCATCGCGCTGGAAGAGATGGGCGTACCCTACGCCGTCAAGACGGTGAACATCAGCAAAGGCGAGCAATTCGCTCCCGCCTTCGTAAAAATCAGCCCGAACAGCAAAATACCGGCGATCGTCGATCCCGAGGGTCCGGGGGGCGCACCGATCAGCGTTTTCGAATCTGGCGCGATCTTGATCTACCTCGGTGCAAAAACCGGAAAGTTCTGGCCCGCCGATTTGCTCCGGCAGGTGCCGGTGCTGGAGTGGCTGATGTGGCAGATGGGCGGCTTCGGCCCGATGCCCGGCCAAGTGCATCATTTCTTGCAGGTGCCCGACGAGCGGGACCGGCGTTACGGTCTTGAACGATATTCAAAAGAAACACGCCGACTCTACGGCGTGCTCGATCGCCGGCTCGGCGAAGTAGAGTTTGCAGGCGGCCACATTTCGATCGCCGATTTCGCGATCCTCGGCTGGGCGTGGCGGCATGAACGCCACCAGATCGATCTGGCGGATTTCCCTAACGTGAAGCGCTGGTACCAGACGATGATGGCCCGTCCGGGCGTACAGCGCGGTTTCGCCGTGGCCCTCAGCTGAGGTGCAACGCTATCGTATTTCAAAAGGCCGCATTCGCTAAGATAGGCGGTCGCCAAATGTTCGGGATCCGATGGCATTTGTCGCTAGGTGAAGCGAGAAGGCGGCTTATTGCGTGCCTGTCGCTGACGCTTGCCTACATCGTAACCGGCAAGCTCGCGCTGCTGTTGGCCGTTCCACCGGGGTATGCGTCCCCGATCTTTCCTCCTGCAGGTATCGCGATCGCATGCATGCTGGTCAGGGGCTCGGTAACCCTGCCCTGCACTTTTATCGGCTCGCTACTGCTCAATTTATGGACCGGATATTCGGTCAGCCACCAACTCGATAAAACCGGGTGCGCCGCGGCTATTCTCATCGCTGCGGCTTCGACAGGGCAAGCCGCCGTGGGCGGCTCGGGCCTGCGCCGCGCGATCGGCTATCCCGCTCCGCTCGACAACAGTCGCGATCTGTCGCTCTTTTTGTTGTTCTCTCCGCTCTTTTGCCTGACGAGTGCGACCCTGTCTCTAGCGGGTCTATCGACCCTCGGTGTCGTGCACCTCGCCGATTTGGGGGCGAGCTGGATTTCCTGGTGGATTGGGGACACGCTCGGGGTGCTGCTGGCGCTACCGCTGATGCTGGTGATCATCGGAGAGCCGCGCGCGCTTTGGCGTGGCCGCGCGGCTCCGGTGGCGTTGCCGATGCTTTTGTTCTTCGCACTTTTCACTGCCATCTTCATCCGCGTCAGCAAGTGGGAGCACGAGGAGGCTCTGCTGGAGTTCCGGCTTCTCTCTCAGCAGACCACCGACAAGATCCGCGCCGGGCTTGAACAACAGGGGATATTTCTCGAGCAATTGGAGCGATCCTTCAGTAATCGGGCGCCGGTGTCGCGGACCGACTTTCGTCACCTGGTTCAAAGCCTGTTGCAACGCTTTCCGACGATCCAGGCGGTCAAGTGGGCGCCGCAAGTCGAATCACCGCAACGGGCAACCTTCGAGGCCGCCCAGCAGAGCGATCTGTCGGGGTTCGAGATCCGAGAGGTTGATGCGTCTGGGCAGCGGCGGCGTGCCGGGGAGCGGTCGCGTTACTTTCCTGTGACCTATGTAGAGCCCATGCAGGGAAACGAGCACATCGTGGGGTTCGATCTCGCCTCAGAGGCTGGCCGTCGAGCCGCAGTGCAGGCGACGCTCGATACCGGAGCCGTCACAGCAACCCCGCCAATTCGCCTCGTCCAGGAGCAGGGAGAGCAGGTCGGGATCCTGCTCGTCTATGCAGTGCATGATGGTTCCAACGGAGCAGGCGTTGTCGCGGTGGCGCTTCGGATGGGTACGTTCATGGCCGGAATGCTTGCTCCCGTAGCGTCGGCGATCAGCGTCCAGCTGGTCGATTTGCAGCAGGAAAAAGTCCTTCACAGCGACTTTGTGTCGACACCGTCCGGCAGCTCCTCCTACAGCGATACGTTCACCTTCGGCGGGCGTGGTTATCGTGTGGAGACAGTGCCGACCGCGGAATACCTAGAACAGCACCGGCGGTGGCAAAGCTGGGCTGTCCTCGTCATCGGCGTCTTCAGCACCGGCCTCTTGGGGACATTGCTGCTGCTCGGTACCGGATACGCGTGGCGCATCGAGACGGTAGTGGACAAACGCACGCGCGATTTGGAGAGCGTCAACCGGCGCCTCGAGATCGAGATCCGGGAGCACGAAGAGGCCGAAGCGGCATTACGCCAAGCTCAGAGAATGGAAGCGGTCGGGCAGCTTACCGGCGGCATCGCGCATGACTTCAACAATCTCCTCACGGTGATCAGCGGCAATGCCATGATGCTGAACGACACCGCGCAGAGCGATGCCATGCGTCGACGCATTACTGCCATAACGCAGGCCGCCGAGCGCGGTGAGCGCTTGACACGCCAGCTTCTCGCGTTTTCGCGGCGCCAGATGCTGCGGCCCGAGCCGATCGACTTGCGGCGCCACGTCGACGAAATTGCCGACATGCTGTCTCCAGCGCTGCGGACCGACATCGAGGTGAAAATCGAGATGCAGGGCGAGTTGTGGCCTGTGTTTGTCGATCTCGCCGAATTCCAGATGGCACTGCTCAACATTGGCATGAACGCCCGTGATGCGATGCCGGAGAGCGGCCGGTTCCGGGTCGGTGCGCGCAACGTCACCTTTGATATCGGCGATTCCAATAGCGGAGAGTTAATCGGCGATTTTGTCGCGGTAACATTATCTGACACCGGCGCGGGCATGTCTCCGGAAGTAGTGGCGCGGGCTTTCGAGCCTTATTTCACGACAAAAGAGATTGGGCTGGGATCGGGGCTCGGACTCTCCCAGGTCTATGGCTTCGCCCAGCAGAGCGGCGGCGCGGTATCGATTGCGAGCACGGTCGGCCGGGGCACATCGGTTACGCTCTTTCTGCCCCGGGCGGAGGAGGATCACCTTGCGGCTCCGTCCGATGTAGCCAGCGCGGCGCCCTTGAGAGCGTCTGCTAGTATCCTGGTTGTCGAGGACGATGCCGAGGTCGCCCAGGTGGCGATGGAGGTATTGCGGGACATCGGATATCGGCCTCTAGAGGCCAGAGACGGCTACGCTGGATTGGCCATGATCGAACAGGATCCGACGATCGACTTGGTGTTGTCCGACGTCGTGATGCCGGGCGGGATGAGCGGCGTCGAGCTGGCCCGAAGACTGCGGGATCTCCGTCCAGGGCTGCCGGTTGTGCTGGCGACGGGCTACACCCAATGGCGACCGCGGGCGACGGATGAGGATCTTACGTTTATCGCAAAACCTTACCGCCGAGAGGCGCTAGCAGCCGCCATTCGAACCGCCCTCGAACGCGAAAAGGCGCGGCGGTCGATGCCAGGGACTCGAACGAAGAAGACGGTTAAGACCTGATCCGACAAGCGCAGCTTGGTGGAGCCGAGGGGGATCGAACCCCTCAGCATACAATACCGCGTGAAACGCCGCGCACTCTCCTGATCTGCAAGAACGCCCTGGCTTGCAGCCGAATGGCCCGATCGAACGGTTGCATCGGCGGTCGTCCGGTTTCAGGTTGTTTCGTCAGATTGGAACCTATTTGGAACCTATGCTTATGCTACAGCAGGTAAGCCGACGCATCCATTTCACCGATCGGACGCTCAAGGCCTTGAAACCGCCACCGCGCCCCAAACAGCTCGATTACTTCGACGAAAGCCTTCCGGGGTTCGGACTGCGCGTCTCCTATAACGGCCGGAAATCCTGGATCGTCCTGTACCGTTGCAATGGGCTTAAAGGACGGCTGACACTCGGCCGATTTGATGTTGTGCCGCTTGCAGAAGCGCGCGAGCAAGCACGCGACGCCCTGAAGGCGGCGGGACGGGGGCACGACCCCGCAGTCAAGAAGAGTCGAGACCGTGAAGCGCTAACATTCAAGCAGCTCGCCGACCGCTATATCGAAGAGTACGCAAGGCCTAAAAAGCGCACCTGGCGGAAGGATCGCCGGTTGCTCGACAGCAATCTAATCCCGGCCCTCGGCCGCCAGAAAGCGCACATGGTCACACGAGCGGATCTTCGTACTGAGCTGAACAAAGTCAAGAGCCGGCCGGCGCCGGTGGAGGCGAACCGCACCTTTGAGGTCGTGCGCCGACTGTTCAACTGGGCGATCGAGCAGGAGATCCTCACCGAGAACCCGGTTTTGAAACTTCCCCGGCCAGCCGAAGAAACCCCGCGAGAGCGCACGCTGACGCCCGACGAGCTTCAAACCTTTTGGCACGCATTGGACGATGCGAGCCCGATAGTGCGCGGCGTGTTTCGCCTCATGTTGCTTTCGGCGCAGCGCCGCAACGAGGTCTCGCGGATGCGATGGGCCGACCTCGACCGGCGCGAAGGCTGGTGGAACATCCCGGCCGAACTTACGAAGACCAAGCGGCCTTATCGGGTGCCACTCACGCTGGCCATGCTCACGATCATCGAGGAAATCGAGAAGCTCTCGTTCGATCCTGAGTGGGTATTCCCGCGCGCTGAGGGCGGGGGTCCGGTTCCGGAAACGAATGTGACGCGCCCGTTTCGAAGGCTGATCAAGGACACCGGAGTCGCGCATTTCATGCCGCACGACATCCTGCACACCGTGACCAGCTACATGACCTCGATGGGAATCTCAGAATTCGATGTCGGCAAGGTGCGACACCACACTTCGCGTGATTCGAAGGTCACAACGAGCCGCTATAACCATTATCAGTACGACCGCGAGAAACGCCGCGCCCTCGATCTATGGAATACCCGTCTCCTCGATATCGTCGCCGGCAAGACACCGGAATCGAATGTGATCGCGCTCGGGCGAGCCTGAGCGCAACTAATGGGGCTCGGGCCGCGCAGAGAGGTCACGAAGCTCGCCCGTCTGCCGCGCGCTAACCGCGCGGAGGCGTTGCAAGGAGCCGCGGGCTGGCCGGAATTCACCGACGATGACATTCGGCATATACGTGCCTGGCTCCCCAAGCAAGTCGATAATCGGCGACTCAAATTATTGCCTCAGATTCTTCGCGAGTGGGCGAGAGCGGATCTTCCCCAGCACTTTGGGAGGGATTCCCCCGCTGCTCAGCGAGCCCGACGTGAGCGGCTGACGCGGCTCGGGAAAATCGCTGACCAACTAGTGGGGGCACTAGACGGGCTCGACAAGCGTGATCGGGGGACCTTGGCAGGCCAGATCGGGGCTGCCGAGGGGCAAGAAGAAGAGGTAATCTTCGACGAAGAGAATAAGAAGCGGTTGGAAGATACTCGCAATTTCGTCGCCGCCCTTGCGACCGCAGCCAAACGGCCGCTGTGGGAGCCGGGCCCGGGACGAGCCCGCAACATTTGCGCGTACCTCGTGATGATGGATGTCGCTGCGATATTCGAGTACCTGACGGATACCGAGGCAACCCGACAGGTTGATAGGAACACACGCGAGGAAAGAGGGCCCTTTCGCGACTTTGCGGGCGCGATATGGTCAGTCCTCTTCGGCAGCGACTACGGACTTTCGGCGGCGCTGAAAAACTGGGCCTATGGCTCAAAGAAGTATGGCGAGTGTTCACACTTGATCGAGAATATCGCCTTGAGGCATCCGGAATGGGGGATATTCGACCCTTGCTAACGCAATAACCGCCATGTGACCTGGGTCGGCGGCGATGCGATATTCGGTCCACCACGCGACACGGTGAGACCGATATGAACAAGAGTGCCGCACACCCGCACCCGCACAGTTGCGGGGGAGCCGTGGTGGTTGCTCAGTACAGCAGCGACGCGAGCCATTCACCAACAGATCGAGCTGAACGCATCGTTCGTGAGCCAGAGTGCCACCAGCGAACCGGACTGAGCAGATCCACCCGATGGCGCCTAGAGCGCGCTGGGTTGTTCCCGCGCCGGCGTCGCCTCTCGCTTAGCTGCTCAGGTTGGCTGGAGAGCGAACTCGCAGCATGGATGGCGGCGAGGTAATCGATGCCAACAACGTGCGGCCCCGGCACGCTGGCGGGCGTAGCCGAGGCCGGTGTCGGATGGTGTGACGATCATCTCGATACCACACTTGGCGGCCGCAGGCTATCGCATGACACCTTGCCGCCATGAGAAAATCGAAGATCTATGGCCCGCCCGCCGGAGAGAGCTTCTGCTGGTACACGCGTGAGATGTTGGTCTCGCCCGCGTTCCGAGAGAGATCGATCAACTGTCGCCGGTTCATCGATGCGCTTGAATTGGAGAACATGAGTCACGCCGGTACCGAGAACGGCAATCTCAAGATGCCATACAATCAGCTGATGCAGTGGTGGCGTATCCCGCGACGGCTGATCAGACGGACTATCGACGAGGCAATAGAACGCGGTTTGATCGAGGAGCGGAGCGGCCTGCGCCTGTGGTACGCGAAGTCGATGCCAACCACGTTTCGACTGACCTTCCGGCCGACCCGCAAAGGAAGTCCGCCGCAGTGGATACCAGCGACGAATGAATGGCGGCGATATCGAACTCCCAAAAACGTGTCGAAAGGCTCAGAAGTGGCACCGGGTAAGTGCCACAAAGTGAACCACGTTCGGCACCCATCGGTGCCACATAGTGAACTCGCGAAAGTGCCAGATCGTACACTCCTTTCTAGATCTCGGGCGGAGGGCGGGGGTGAGGGGGGCGGCGTGCGATGAACCGGGAACACGACACGACGTGCACTTGGTGTGGTCGTCCGTTCAGGTTGCGCACCGGCGGGGGCAAGCGACAGCGGTTCTGCTGTGCAGCGCACCGCTCTTACTTCTGGCGCGCCCTGCGCAAATGGGCGGCACGTGTATTCGAAGCCGGCGTCATCTCGATCGACGACCTGCGGCGCCCCTAGATGAAAATGTTCGTCGGCGCGGGGGGGGAGGGAGTCGGACGGAAGCGACATCCTATCTCACAGCAACGTGCACGGTGTGCCGGACCCTGCCGAACAGGCATGAGAGGCGAGGGGGTGCGAGGGGCCCGTCCCCTCGTGGCCCAGGCGCCTGAGCGACCTAAAAGCTGTTCTCTGAACCTTCGCGCCCTGCCCCCAGCCCATCCGGGGGGTGATGGAGCCTACCACGTGACATTGACCGGTTAGCATGTCGTCAAGGCCGAGCGTCTCAGCCGCTATGACAGGCTCCCCACTTAAGCGACAGTGCAAGCTTGGCGTTCGCGCGGAAGATGTTAGCGTCATGGCCTTCCCTCGCCTTACTCACCCGAGAGCCCGCCTCTCGCATGCCAGGTGCCGCGCGCTGGGGCCGGGCGAGAAGCTTGAACGCCTGTTTGGCATGTTGCTCGATGACCTCTGCGGGATCATGTCGTGGCCGATGGACGAACTTGACCCGTTTCGCCTCTCGGTGGGGATGCAGATGACGCGCGTTGTTTTCACGATCTGCATCAAGGCGTTCCTCGACGGAAGGCTCGGCCGCGAGGCTGCCCGCGAGCGCAACCGGGAGCGGATGCTAGGCGAGCTTGTGAAGGGTTCGAAAGCGCCCGACAGCCTAAAGCGACAGCATGCGACGTATAAGCCTCGTTCGGGAAGATCGGCCCCAGGCCGAGGGGTGCGAAAATTGTCGGACCGCCTCGGAAACTGGGCGCAATTCCGGGAACTGAGTTAGCGGTACCTCTTAGAACTGCGTCGCCATCGCCTCAGATCGGAGCACGAGAATGCTCCCACCTGCTTCGGTCGCGCGCATTTCCTTCAACTGCTTCAGGCGATTGCAGAACAGCCCTGAGCAGCTTGCGGTATCGGTGCGGTCGGCACTGAATTAATCCGGCCGATCTTGCTGTTCTTGTCAGGGAAGCCCTCGGTGAACCATACCGCGCCGTCGGGGCCGGCCGTTATGTCGTTGGGGCGGCTGTCCGGCGTCGGTAGGAGGAATTCTCTGAATTCTCCGGTGGTCGTGATCCGCCCGATTTTGTTGGCCTCGGTGAACCACAACGCACCGTCAGGTCCGGCCGTTATTTGGCCGGGGGGGCTATTCGACGTCGATAGCAGGAACTGGGTAATCGTCCGAGCGGTCGTAGTCCTCCCAATTTTATCGACAAGCTGTTCTAGGAACCACAACGCACGCGGCATCGGTAGCGGGAACTCGGTAATCGTCCCGGTGGTCGTGATCCGCCCGATTTTGTTGGCCTCGGTGAACCATAACGCGTCGTCGGGGCCGGCCGTTAAGGCGCGGGACCACGACGGCAGGAGAAACTCGGTAACCGCTCCGTCGGTAGTGATCCGCCCGAATTTGTTGCCACCACGGGAGAACCATACCGTGCCGTCGGGGCCGGCCGTTATTCGCGGTAGGGGTCTATGTGGCATCGGCAGCGGGAACTCGTTAATCGCCCCCGCGGTCGTGATCCGCCCGATTTTATAGACAAGCTGTTCGGAGAACCACAACGCGCCGTCGGGGCCGGCCGCAATTTCGAACGTGGACATCGACTTTGACGGTAAGAGGAACGCGCTGAATTCTCCAGTGGTCGTCATCCTTCCGATGCCCGCAGAGGCGACCATGGGCCGATCGGGAATAGCTGTCACGAAGCCAAACCACAGAGCGCAGTCAGGGCCAGCAGCTATGTTGGTGGAAACAATTGCTCGTGCCGGTGCTGGTACGGGTATGAGGAACTCGGTGACCGCCCCGGCGGTCGTGATTCGCCCGATCTTGTTCCAGTTAAGCGCGGTGAACCACAACGCGCCGTCGGGGCCGCTCGTTATTCTTATACCGCCGCTCTTCGGTGGCGGTGTTGGCAGGGGGAACTCGGTGATAGTCTGTGCCGTAGCCGCCGGAGCGGATGCTAGCAGCAGCAAAACGGTCGTTGCCAGGGCGCACGATCGCATTCCGGTCACGCCGATACTCCCCGATCCCAGTAGCAGCGATTGCCATTATTATTCGGTTTTTGAAGGGCATGGCAACGATCTTCGCCCAAAACGTGTGCCATAGGCGGCCGTGGGCAATGGTCCCGCAGTCGATTGGTCGACGGTCGAGATCGAGGTTATCTTGCCGTGGCCGCTGGTTGACTTACGCATGTCGCGGTTCTCCGGGTTCTCCGTGCTCTAGGGGCGGCGAACACCATTTTGTCGATGAGTGCACAAGAGCCTTTGAACACGTCGCTGCTGAAATCCGCTACAAGTGTCAGTCGATAGGTCGAGGTACGTATCCTGCCGGAGAATACCCGCCGCAGCGCCGGCCCGATCGAACACCAGGCGAATGCCGGCCGCCTCGATCGCCCGGCGCATCGCGGCGATGCTGTTCGCGTGGGGCATCCTTTGCCCGCTCTCGAAAACCTGCACTGTTCGTTCCGACACGTTAGCTCGCCTCGCAAGCTCGACTTGCGACCACCCTAACCAGCCGCGTGCGGCCCGGCCTTGCCCCGGGGGTCACGGAGTGTGCATCCACAATCTAAGATAGTTTCCGCCCTGAAGAACCTCCCCTCCTCATTGTCGGACGGACGACGCGCTCCCTGGGGGGTTTGTATCAGGCCCGGATGTATTGAGTTGACCCTAATCCGATAGCCCTTGCGGGCGAATTCGAGTGCGGTTGATTTGGTGAACAGTGTGACGCCGCCCTTGGTCATCGAATAGAGCGGGTCGACTTGCGAGCCGACGAGCCCGGCCACCGAAGCGAGATTGACCACGGCGCTGCCGTGCGGGCTGTGCCGCGCGCGCTCTCGCAATGCCGGCAACGCATGCTTGGTCCCGAGGAACACGCCGGTCAGGTTGACGGCGCAGAGGCGATGCCATTCCTCGAGACCCGCTTCCTCGATGCCCTTGCCAAGAAAGAGCCCGGCGTTGTTGACAAGGATGTCGAGCCCGCCAAACCGGGCTACCGTGGCCGCGATCGCCGCGGTCCAATCCTCTTCGCGGGTTACGTCGAGATGCGAATACATGGCGGCATCGCTGGCGCCGGCAATGGTCTGCGCGGTCTGCCGCCCGCGCTCGTCCAACACGTCGCCGATCGCTACCTTGGCGCCAGCCTCGACCATCAGCCCCATAGCGCGGGCACGCGCGCGCGAGGGATGGCGTTGGCTCTGTATGTTCGTTAAGTTTTGAGTGGCCATCACGCGTGCGAAACCTCGGCGGTTGCGCGGATCCGACTGAGATAAGTAGGGCCGGGTGCCACCGGGGATGCGCTGGAGCCTCTGTCCGGCTTAATAGGCGAGCCAGGCTCGCGATGGGTCCCGACCGGTGTGATGCTGAGGTGGCTTATTCTCTGCGCGAGCGAGCGATGGGCATCATGGGCGCCGATGGTCGATATCATCCGCCGGACACGAACGCGGCCCGCCTGCGGCTGCCGGTTGCGCAGCCACAGGCTCGCCGCGCGCTCGTCAGGCGGGTGGTGCTCGATGTACTCGGCTCGGACGATCTCGCCATCCTTGGTGCAGAAGATCTTCTCGGCTTTGTGCAAATAGCCGATCGCACGATCGTACAACGCAGACGATGCCGAGAGGGCGGTCCGCGCCGGTCTGGCTCTGGCCGCAGCGGTGCCGAGGCTGGAGCTGGTCGCCGAACCTGGCCTGCAGGTCCGCATCGGCATTGCCACCGGTCTTGTCGTCGTCGGCGATCTGACCGGATCGGGCGAGGCGCAGGAACGCGGTGTCGTTGGCGAAACCCCTAATCTCGCCGCCCGTCTGCAGACGCTGGCGCAGCCCGGCATGGTGGTGATCGCGCCGAGCACGCGACGGCTGACCGGCGGCCACTTTGACTACCGCGAGCTTGGCGGCGTCGCGCTCAAAGGCTTTGACGAGCCTGTCAGCGCTTGGCAGGTGGTGGCCGAGCGCGCGGTCGAAAGCCGATTTGAGGCGCAGCACGAGATGACACTGACCCCGCTGATCGGGCGCGAGGAGGAGCTCGAGTTGCTGCGCCGCCGCTGGCGTCAAGCCGAGGAGGGCGAAGGCCGAGGGGTGCTGCTGGTCGGGGAGGCTGGCATCGGCAAATCGCGATTGACCCGCGCGCTGCTGGAGGGGCTGACCAGCGAGCCGCACCTCCGGCTGCGCTACTTCTGCTCACCGCATCATCGGGACAGTGCACTCTTTCCAGTGATCAGCCAGATCGAGCACGCCGCCGGCTTCCTCCGCGACGACACCGCCGAGCAAAAGCTGGCCAAGCTCGACGCACTGCTGGCTCGCGCCGACGCCGAGCCCGAGGCGGTCGATCTGATCGTCGACCCGCTGTCATTGCCGGCGCGCCACCCAGCACCCGAGCTGAGCCCCCAGCAGCGCAAGGAGAAGACGCTCGCGGCGCTACTCGCCCAGCTCGACGGACTGGCGCGGGAGCAGCCGCTGCTGATTTTGTTCGAGGATTTGCACTGGATCGACCCGACCTCGCTCGAATTGCTGACGGCGATCGTCGATCGGGTGCAGCGCCTGCCGGTGCTGCCGCTGGCGACCGCCCGGCCGGAGTTTACGCCGCCCTGGCCCAGCCATGCCCACGTTACGGCGCTGTCGCTGACCCGCCTGAGCCGGCGTGAGTGTGTGGCATTGGTTGAGCGGATCACTGCCGGCAAGCCGCTGCCGGCCGCGGTTTCTGGAGCAGATCCTCGCCCGCACCGACGGTGTCGCGTTGTTCATCGAGGAATTGACCAAGACCGTCATCGAAAGCGGCATGCTGATCGATAGCGGCGATCGGTACACGATGGCCGGGCCGCTGCCGTCGCTGGCCATCCCGACGACACTGCACGATTCGCTGACGGCGCGACTGGATCGCCTTGCGCCGGTCAAGGAGGTGGCCCAGATCGCGGCTTGTATCGGGCGTGACTTCGACTATGACCTCCTCGCCGCCGCCTCGGGGATGCCCGAAGAGGGCCTGCGTTCCGCCCTGGAGGCATTGCGGCATGCCGAGCTGATCATCGCCCGCGGGCTGTCTGCCGAACGATAACAGTTTCAAGCACGCCCTGGTCCGCGATGCCGCCTATGCCGGGCTGCTCAAGAGCCGTCGCGTGCAGCTTCACGCCGCCATCGCCCGCGCGATCGAGCAATCCTTCGCGCACGTCGCCGAGGCCGAGCCGGAAACCTTGGCATATCATCTCACCGAGGCGGGGTTGCCCGACAAGGCGGCAGATTATTGGCTGCGTGCTGGCAAAATTGCCGGCGCGCGCTTTGCCAATCTTGAGGCGATCGCCCATCTGCGCCGCGGCATCGAGGCTGTCAGCGGCTTTCCTGATGGCGCAACCAAGGACCGACTCGAGCTCGACCTCCAGCTCGCATTGGGACCCTGCCTGATTGCCACCCAGGGGTTTACCTCAAACGCCTTTGCGGCAATCTTTACGCGCGCTCGCGAGCTTTGCGAGCGGCTCAGTGATGCGCCTGAGTATCCCCACGTCATGTATTGGTTGGCACTCGTGCATGGGTACCGCGGCGAGATGCCCGAAGCGCTGGACGCATGCACGGCTGCGCTCGGGCTCGCCGAAGCGGCTGGCAACCGGCCGGCCGCGCTGAATGCGATGTGTGGGATCGGATCGGTGCTAATGGCTATGGGACGCCTGGTTGAAGCACGGCGGATGATCGAGCGCAGTCTCGCCGAGTTCGATATGTGCAACGAAGCCGAAAGCCTGGCGACTCGGGCGGCCGGTCGCGACGTCGGTGTCGCGGGAATGGCTGTCCTGGGCTGGATATTGTGGGCGCTCGGCTACCCGGATATGGCGATGGCCAGGGTGGGTGCGGCCCTCCAGCGCGCCGAGGCGATTGGAGATCCGCACAGCCAGGCCTTTGCCTCATATTACGCGTCCGTTCTCCACGCCTTCCGCTGCGAGCCGGCCGTAGCGCACACGCACGCCGGGCGTTGCCTCGCATCATCGGAAGAGCACGGCTTCGGCCACTGGCGCAACCTTTCACGCACCGTTCGCGGAATCTGCGCGAACCAGCTCGACCCGTCATCAGATTCGCTGGCAACCGTGGGGAGCGAGTTGGCTGAGTTTGTCGGCAGCGTCTTTCAGTTCGCTATCACGGCGCTTTACGTCCTGCTATCGCAGGCATTCTTGGCAAAGCATCAGCTGATGCCCGCCCGAGAAATCATCCGCAAGGGTTTGGCGAGCGCCGAGCAGAACAGCGAGCGAATGTTTAAAGCGGAGTTCCTCCGCCAGAAGGCGCGCGCACTCGTCATCGAAGGTGGAGCCTGTGTGTTGACTGACGCGCAAAAACTCCTCGAAGAGGCGCTGGCGGTGGCGAAGAGTCAAAAAGCCCGATCGCTCGAACTGCGCGCTGCCGCAGACCTCGCCCGGCTTCACCGCGACCAGGGCCGCTTCGCTGCCGGTCACGATCTCCTCGCGCCCGTCTACGGCTGGTTCACCGAGGGCTTCGACACACAAGACCTAAGAGAAGCGAAGGTACTGCTCGATGCGCTCGATGCGTAGCCCACCCGCGCTTGTAACTCATTGCAGCTCATCTTCAGTGACCGTGCGAAGATTGGGCAGCAAACCACACGAGGGGGTATTTCGCTGCGCTTTAAAGATCGTCCCGGCGTCAAGTGAGCGAATGGCCCGTCGATCTTCGCATCAAGGAGTTTCCTGGGACAACGAGGCCGTGCGCGGCCTGAGCAGGCATCGTAGCTGAGCTTAGGGCTCTTCCTCACACGGGCCTACCAGGAACGGCTCCTTAGGGGCAACAGCGGCCTATCATAACATTGCCTGTCCGGCCATCTTGCTCGCGAGAACGTCACCGCAGCAGTGCGAAGCGTATCGTCAAACCGGCAAGACGCCCATGCTCGAGGCTGTGGAATGGCCCAAAGTCGACTAGCGGCGACCCATCCCGCTAGGGACCGATGGTTCTAATCCATCTTCCTCCAGCGGAGAGTCTCTTGCGAACCTGACCTCTACAAAGATTATTTTGCCTTCCCCTCTGTGTCTTTTTTGATTTGGCTGCTCCCACTGGAGCCCCATCTATACAAAAAGCCCTGGTGAAGTGTCTGCCTGGGGTGCGGTCGGCGGACGAGTTGCGAGACGGACCCGCCGGCCACCGGGTCCCGCTCCCTGGTGGCCAACGTCGGGCACAGCCGAATCACGTTACCAGACGATGTGACTTTCCGCGGCTCGCCCAAGACGCGCTTCCGGATGGCCGTATAGGCGCCCTGGATGAATGGCCTGCACCGCTGAGGGGGCTCGGGGCCGCGCGTAGACGAAACCTCGGGCCCGAGGAGGATCTGGAGTGACCACCATCGACTTCCGAAGCGACCCCGTTAAGGCTCGGCGCCACCGCGTCGTATCGCTGGTTACCTACGCCGACATCCCGGACATCGTCTGGGCCGACGACGAGAAGGGCTGCTACGGGGTGCGGGGCAGAGACGTTGAAGGCAAACAGATCGTCGTGGAGCAGTCCGGGCCGATCAGGATAGTCAGCGCGAGGAGGTAAGCATGCCCGATCGCGACAATGCCGAGCTTTGGGGAGGACGGTGCGCGAGGGCAAGGCGGGCCACTGGCAAGGTGGCGCAAGCAAGCCACGTTCGCGGTCGAACGGTAGTGCGATTTCACGGAGGCGTCATGGCAAACACGCGCGAGCATCGCTATGCGGTGTCTCTAATCTGGAACGGTAATCTTGGCACTGGCACCTCGGGCTATCGAGACTATTCCCGTGACTACGAGATAGGTGCGGATGGTAAGGCAGCCATTCATGGCTCCGCAGACCCGGCCTTTCGGGGCGACCGCTCCCGCTGGAACCCAGAAGAGCTGCTCGTGGCGTCGCTGTCGGCTTGCCACAAGCTCTGGTATCTGCATCTCGCCGCCGAAGCCGGGATCACCGTGACAGCCTACACCGATCGTGCCGAGGGGGTGATGGAAGTGGGCCGAGATGGGGTCGGCCGGTTCAAAAGCGTGGTGCTACACCCAACCGTTACCGTAGCGAATGGCGACCCAGAGCGGGCACGAACTCTCCACAAACCCGCACATGAGAAGTGCTTTATTGCCAATTCTGTGAATTTCGCGGTCGAGTGCGAGCCGGAGATCGTCGTCGCCGGCTGAGTGGCGGGCGTACGTAATGGCGCGATCCGTTCATTTGCCGCAGATATAATTTCCGTGGATGCAAGCATTCAGACGGCCGCGCCAAACAACCAGCCTGCGAACCCACCCTTCATCCGGTCCGGCCATCTGACTGCGCCGGGATTTTCCGAGCATCGGATCTATTGGGAGGAGTACGGCTCGCTCGCCGGGGAGCCCGTCATCGTCATGCATGGCGGGCCGGGCGCAGGCGGCCACAGCTCGTCCGCCCGATTTTTCAATCCGCAGCGATACCGCGTCGTGCTTTTCGACCAGCGCGGTTGCGGTAAGAGCACGCCCAGTGCGAGCGATGATGACGCAACACCGGCGCTGACCGACAATACGACCCAGCACCTGATCGACGACGTGTCGGCGCTGCGCCACGAGCTGAACATCAACGGCAAGATGCACGTTTTTGGCGGCAGCTGGGGCAGCACCCTCGCCCTGGCCTACGCCATCGCGCATCCCGCAACGGTGCAGACCCTGATCCTGCGCGGCGTCTTTTTGTGCCGCAGGGCGGATGTCGACTATTTCTTCCAGGGCAATGCCGCCGAATTCGCGGCAGACCCGCTCGCCATGGCGACGCCCGGCGCCTATCTGGACTTTCCGACGGCTTGGCGGCACTTCCTCGACGTCATTCCGCCGGAAGATCGCGGCGATGTCGTCAAGGGGCTGGCCAAGGCCTTCTCCTCGCCGCCGCGGACCGACGCAGAACGGGAGCGCCCGGTGAAAGTCGCCTCGGCCTGCATCGCCTGGGAGGGCAGTGCTAGTCGCCTCAACCGCGATGAAAACAGCTACGGTCAGCCAAACCAGAAGTACGCCCTCACCGCCGCCAGGATCCTCGTCCACTACATGATCAATGGCGGATTCCTTGGCGCCGGCGGCGAGGCGAATCGCGATAACAACTATATTCTCGACCATGTCGCTCGACTGAGGGGCATCCCCGTTCATGTCGTGCATGGGCGGTACGACCGGGTGTGCCATCTCTACCAGGCGGAAGCCCTGGTGCGGGCCTTGCGCGATGCCGGCAATAGCGCGGTCAACTATCTCATCACGACGGCTGGGCACAGCAGCTTTGAGCCCGAAACCGACACTCGGCTCCGGACGATCATGAGCGACCTGCCACCGATGACCTCGCCTGAGACGGCGTCGCTTCAGTGATCGATCCAGAGCAGATGCGTAAGGTTCCTCCGGACCCGCAGCCAAAGAGCTGACTCGCTGCTGGAGGGGAACGGATTCGAACCTTTGCTTCCGCGATGCGCTCGCACCGCCGACAGCGCGACCTTGGTGTGACGCCGCCTGATCCGGGCGGTGAGTGGCGGCGCCCCGGACCCCGCCCGACAAATCGATCGGTTCGCCGAGGTCTCCAAACTGTTCGGATGACCGTGCGCCGGAGGATCGGCCCCAACTCGGACGAAGCCGCGAACTGTTGATAGCGCGGAACTGAACGTTCGAATCCATTCCGCTCCAGCGCGGAGTCTGCTGCGAACCTCACCCGTCGATCAGGGTGCCGAATTGCAGCTAGCGAGTCATCGGATGCCGGACTCGCATAGTTGCACGCGATTACTTGCCCCACTCTGAATGGTGTGATGCGACACGACGTTCATTGTCAGCGACATCATACCGACCAAGGCTGCAGCGAGCCAGGTTATGGTCGGACCTGCGGGGCTCGCTCGCGCACCAGGCACGTGGTAAGGGCGAAATCGGCCGCCTGTGGGGCTTGAAATCACCTTCCGGCGGCCCACCATGGATTGCGTTGCTCACCCTACAGGAGCGCTACCATGGAACTCACCGTGGTGCCTATCGTCAAGCCGGACGCTGCCAACTTCATCTTCGGCCAGTCGCATTTTATCAAGACCGTGGAAGACCTCCACGAGGCGCTGGTGGGCGCGGTTCCGGGCATCCGCTTCGGGCTAGCCTTCTGCGAGGCCTCCGGTAAGCGGCTGGTGCGCTGGTCGGGTAATGACGAAGCCGCCCTCGCCCTCGCACGCGACAACGCATTGGCCATCGGCGCCGGCCACACTTTCCTGATCTTCCTGGGCGACGGGTTCTTTCCTGTCAACGTGCTGGCTGCGGTACGCGCGGTGCCGGAGGTCTGCCGCATCTATTGCGCGACGGCCAACCCGACGCAGGTGATCGTCGCGCAAACGGAGCTGGGCCGCGGCGTGCTCGGCGTGGTGGATGGCGCCTCGCCGCTGGGTGTCGAAACCGACGCCGACATTGCGTGGCGGAAAGACCTGCTGCGCAAGATCGGCTACAAGCTGTAGTGGCTGGATGAAGCCGAAGCCGACAGGCTGCACCACCTGCAGCTGAGGCCGCCACGCATCGAACGCGGCGAAGCACGCGCCAGGATCGCGGCGAAAATCTCGGCGGGTCCAGTCGACCCCGCTGCTTCGTGTGTTCGTGCCCCGATGCGTAAGTGGGACCGAGGGTTCGAATCCGGCTTGCTCCAGCGGTGAGTCTGCGAACTATCGGTTCCTAAGCGGCGAAGTAGCGCTCAAGCGCGTAATCGGCGACGCCG
>Ga0187846_10000076_pt1 | contig 57329 bp, 54 predicted proteins | sample TC_taG_FD_161473 | JGI IMG/M metagenome (GOLD analysis project Ga0187846, IMG submission 161473) | Biofilm microbial communities from the roof of an iron ore cave, State of Minas Gerais, Brazil - TC_06 Biofilm (v2) | ecosystem: Environmental > Terrestrial > Deep subsurface > Cave > Wall biofilm... | reverse complement strand
ATCATCGTCCCGGGTGCGCCCGAGGACATGAAGGGGTTGATGTTGATGCTCTCGTCCATAAAGACTGTCGGGCCGCCGGTGGTTTGATAGGTGTAGTTGCGTCCGACCACGCCCTCGTCAGTCCGGGGATCGTAGGGCTTGCCAATGCCGGAGAGCAGAAGGGTGCGGACGTTGTTCAATGGAAAGGCCGTGATGAACACGATTTCGGCGGGCTGCTCGAATTCGCGGCCGGCGCCGTCGACATAGGTGACGCCAGTGGCTTTCTTGCCGGTGCTGTCGAGATTGATCCGCAACACTTCGCAGTTGGTCCGCAGCTCGTAATTCGGGTTCTTCAGCAGGAGTGGCAGGACGATCGTCTGCGGGCTGGCCTTGGCGTAGTGCTCGCAGGCGTAGCGCTCGCAGAACCCGCAAAAGACGCATTGCTCGAGCTTCAGGCCGAGCGGATTGGTGTAAGGGCGGCTGAGATTTGCCGACGGTTGCGGATAGGGGTGGTAGCCGAGGCCTTGGGCGCCCTTGCGGAAGATGGCGCCGAAATAAGTCTCTTTCAGCGGCGGATTGGGATATTCCCGCGCCCGCCATGCCTCGAGCGGGTTCCCGCCCGGTTGGATCTGCCCCTTGATGTTTCCGGCCTTACCGCAGACGCCGACAAGATATTCGAAGCGGTCGTAATAAGGCTCGAGCTCGTCATAGGTGACGCCCCAGTCCTGGATCGTCAGCTCCGGTCCGCAGGCATCGAGAAATTTCTGGCTGTATCGTTGGATGATATGACTGCGCAGGACGAAATCCGCGACTTGAGCGCGAAAGCTCTGACCGTTCCAGTGTACAAACGAGCCGCCAAGCCCCTGTCCCGGCAGAAAACTCTCCCAGCGGCGGATCGGCAAGGCTGTCTCGTTCGAGTTATTGCGAAACGTCACTGCGACCTTGGCGTTGTCCTGCATAAACGCCTTGCGAATGGAGTAGCGCAGCTCGTCATGAATCGATGGCGATTGAAAGTCAGGGACTGTGTCGCGCGCCGCGCCGCGTTCGAGCCCTACCACCTTTAGGCCCGCTTGCGTCATCTCAAACGCAGCCAGCGAACCGGTAAGCCCGACGCCGATCGTTACGGCGTCAACCGGCTTGAGGCGTGTTGCCACTTTTTCACTCCCCTACCTGTTGCCCGGCGGTGAATAAGCCGGAATGCCAGGGGTCGGATGAACCTGCCCGTGCGCGTCCTCGGCGAGGCTCATTGGCGCGCGGTCGAGCTTGATCCCGTGCTGGTCGACCAGGTCGTAGTAGGACGCGTAAGCGCCCGGGAACCCGATCATCCGCCAGCTCACCATGTTGCAATTGCCGCCATAGACCGGGTCGCTGAAGAAGCCCTCGAGCGTGCTCTCCCACGGTGCGCGAAGAACACGTCGGAGGGCACACGCCGAGATCGTGGCCTCCGGCTTCCAGCTTCTTGAGGTAGGCGTCCTGATCGGTGGGGCTCATCTTCGCGAACGGGGTATGCGCCAGCTCCTTGTTGATTGCGACGAGGGCGGTGCGAAACAGCTCTGCCGGCGTAAAGGGGAGCTGGTAGCCTTGGCTCTGTGTGCCGGGCTGCCACGGCCCGCTGCGATAGAGCCGCTCGCCGGCGCCCCAGGCGCCCGCCAACTGCTTGTCGATGTAATTGGGCACGCAGGCTTCGAGCGCAGGATGCCGCGCTCGACCGGATCGAAGCGATCGAACGTCAGATGAGAGATGTTCAGAGCGAGCTGCAGACACTTAAGCGCGAGCTCGGGGAGGCAAAGCGGCAGCTCCGCTATCGCGTAGCGAGGCGCAACGTGCGAAAGACGAGGCTCGCGCGGCCGCGGAACGAGTGCGGCAGGACACGCTCGACGCTGCGGCCGCGCAACCCCAGCCAACCGCTGCGCCTCCCCCGGCCGTTGCTGCTCCCCCGCCCGCTGTCGCCTCCGAGGTGATCGAGCTCAGTATGCCGCAGGGGCGACCGACCATCGCTACCCCGGATGGGCGGCTGTCGCTCGCCATCGGCGGATTGATGCAGTTCGACATGGGCGGTTACTTCCAGAACCCGAACCCGAGCACCCAATTTCCGAAGCTCAACGACGGGGTAAACTTGCGGCGTGGGAGAATCTATTTTGTCGGCAAGTTCGACGACTTTAGGGTCAACGTCACACCCGATTTCGGCGGCTCACCCGACGGTTCGCCGACGTTGTTTGAAGCAAACATCAATTACACCGGGATCAAGCCAGTCACCGCGACTATCGGATATTTCCATCCGTTCGTGTCGTTGGAGGATGCGACGTTCCCGGGTGATTTGCTGTTTCTCGAGCGGCCAAGCATCATCAACGTCGAGCGGAGTGTGGCGGCAGGTATACAGCGCGCTTCACTCGGAGCCAACGCGGCTACTGAAGATTATTTCGCATCGGCTTATCTGACTGGCCCGCTGTTCGGCGCCCAGAACCCCACTCTCCTCAATGGTGAACAGGTGGGGTTCATCGGACGGTTGGCGGCGCGGCCCTACCATGACGAGGATTGGAACCTCCACGCGGGCTTCTCCGGGCAGACGGTGTTCCATCCGAACATTAATGCCAATGGGACGCCGGGGGTAAACCGCACCACAATCTCTCTCGGAGATCAGCCTGAGCTGCGGATTGATTTCAACAAGCTCGTCGACACCGGCACGTTGTCGGCGAATGGTGCTAGTGTTTACGGCGGTGAGCTCGGAGCCAGCTGGCGAAACTTCCTGGTCGAGGGCGAGTATTACCAAAGTGGCGTGACTCAAGCGAAATTGCCGGGCGTGCCCGCACCGAAGCTCGGCTTCAATGGAGGTTACGTCGAGGGCAGCTAGGTTTTGACCGGCGAGCCCGACCGCTACAGCATTGATAGGGCTTCCTGGAGTCGGCCTAGGGTTGATCATCCGTTCAGCCTTGTGGATGGCGGCATCGGGGCGTGGGAGATTGCGGCCCGCTACAGCACTGTCAGCCTCAACAGCGACGTCGTTCCCGGTATATCGCAAAGCGTTACCGGCGGGGTCTACGGTGGCCAGCAGCAGATTGCCACATTGGCGCTGAGCTGGTACCCGAACGATTGGCTGCGGTTCATGCTGCAGTTTCAATACGTGGACGTGAACAAGCTGAATTCCGCGGGCACGATCCAAATAGGTCAGCGCTTCGAAATCATCGCAGCGCGGGCTCAGGCCGCCTGGTGAAATCTTCGGTGCGCCTATAGAGCGTCCGCCTCGCGCGCTGCGATGGGTGCCTGCGCACCGCCGGCACGCCTGCGCCCTAGCCAATGCCCCAGCCGGTCCATGTAAATGTAGACCACGGGAGTGGTGAACAGCGTCAGCAGCTGCGATACCAACAGGCCGCCGACGATTGCATAGCCGAGCGGTTGGCGGATTTCCGAGCCGATGCCCGTTCCGAGCATCAGCGGGATGCCGGCGAGCAATGCGCACATCGTCGTCATCATGATGGGGCGAAAGCGCAGGCGGCAGGCCTCGTGGATCGCCTCCTCGGTGCCGAGCCCGCGCTCGCGCTGGCCGACCAGCGCGAAGTCGACCAGCATGATGCCGTTCTTCTTGACGATGCCGATCAGCAGGATGATCCCGATAATGCCGATCACGTCGAGCGGCATGCCGAACAGCATCAGGGTCAAGAGCGCGCCGAGCCCGGCCGAGGGCAAGGTCGAAATGATCGTGATCGGGTGGATTGTGCTCTCATAGAGCATGCCGAGGATGATGTAGACCGCGATCAGTGCGGCGAGGATCAGGATCGGCGTGCTGCTCAGCGAATTCTGAAACGCCTGCGCGCTTCCCTGAAAACTCGTCGCGATCGAACGCGGCAGATGGAGCTCCCGCGTGGCCTGCTGAATCGCTGTGACCGCCTCGCCGATCGAGACCTTCGGAGGCAGGTTGAAGCTCAGAGTCACCGATGGGAATTGGCCCTGGTGGTTGACCGCAATCGGTGCGACCATCGAGGTGATCGCGGCAAACTGGCTCAACGGTACTTCTGCGCCGCTGGACGAAGTTGCGTAGATACGGCTGAGCGCGTTCGGGCCAAGCTGGAAATCGGGTTGGACTTCGAGGATTACGAAATATTGGTTGAGCCTCGTATAGATCCGCGCTGCAACCCGCTGGCCGAACGCATCATAGAGGATCGAATCGACGATGGATGGGTTGATGCCCAGCTGCTGGGCGAGCTGGCGGCTGACCTCGACCTTCAGGACCCGGCCGGTGCTCTGCTGATCGCTCGCAACGTCGGTCAACTGCGGTAATGTCTGCAGTTTCTTTAAGAGGATCGGCGCCCAGTGATCAAGCTCGTCGCTGTCTACATCGACGAGCGTGTATTGGTACTGGGTCTTGGAAAGCCGTGCGCCGATCGTGATGTCTTGCGCTGCTTGCATGTACAAAGTGATGCCCCAGACCGGTTGCAGCGCCTTGTTCAGGCGCGCGATTACCTGGTCTGCGCTCGCCGTCCGCTGCCCGAGCGGCTTCAATGTGATGAACATGCGGCCGTCATTCTCGGTGACGGTCGGCCCGCCTGGTCCGATATAGGCATTCGCCGCAGCGACCGCGGGATCCTGCGTCACGACCGTCAGCACCGCCCGCATCCGGTCCTTCATCGCCTGCGGGGAGATGTTTTGCGCGCCCTCGGCGATGCCGACGATCAGGCCGGTGTCCTGCTGCGGGAAAAAGCCTTTCGGGATCTCGACGAACAGAACGAGGGTCGCCACGACAGTCGAGATCATCGCGAGCAAGGTGACAAAGCGGTGGCGCAGCGCGACTACCAATGCCCGATCGTAAGTGGAGGCCAGGCCGTCAAAGAAATGCTCGAGCGCGCGCGAGAGGAGGCCTGGACGCGTTTCGCCCGCTGTCAAGACGCGGGCGCACATCATCGGCGTCAAGGTCAGGGAGACAATGACGGAGACGACGATCGCCACAGCGACCGTGACGGCGAACTCCCGAAACAACAGGCCGACAATGCCGCTCATCAGAAACAGCGGGATGAACACCGCGATCAGCGATATCGAGATCGACAGGATCGTAAAACCGATCTCGCCCGCCCCTTCGAGAGCGGCCTGCATCGGGGTCTTCCCATCCTCGATGTGCCTCTCGATGTTCTCGGTCATGACGATCGCATCGTCGACGACGAAGCCGACCGCGATCGTCAGCGCCATCAGCGACAGGTTGTCGAGGCTGTAGCCGAGCACATACATGACCGCGAAAGTGCCGATCAGCGACATCGGCACCGATATAGCCGGGATCACCGTCGCCCACAGCTTGCGCAGAAACAAAAAGATGACGCCGACGACCAGCGCGACCGTCAATAGCAATGTATGTTGAACGTCGGCGACGCTGGCCCGGATCGTCTGGGTGCGGTCCGAGACGACATGGATCTTGATCGACGGCGGCAGCGAGGCCTCCAGTTGCGGCAATGCCTTCTTGATCTGATCGACGGTCGCAATGACATTGGCGGCCGGCTGGCGCTGCACCGCTATGATGATGGCTGGCTCGGTGTTCATCCAGCCAGCCAAATTTACATCTTGCGGTGCCACGATGGCGCGGCCGACATCGCGCACGCGAACCGGCCCGCTCGTGCCGAAGGTACTGCTGCGGTTGGCCAGGATGTAGTCGTTAAACCCCTGCGCCGTCATCAGCTGATCGTTGGTCTGCAATGCGAACGCCTGATTGGCGCCATACAATGTGCCCTTCGGCTGGTCGACCGTGGCCGTGGCCAGGGCAGTTCGCACCGCCTCCAGATCCAAGCCCTGCGCGGCGAGTTGCGCCGGGTTGACCTGCACCCGGATCGCCGGATTTTGTTCGCCCCCAACATCGACTTCGCCAACGCCGGGCATTTGCGAAATCTTTTGCGCCAGGATGCTGTTCGCGTAATCGCTGACCGTCGTCAGCGGCAAGGTCTCGGAGGTCAATGCGAGCATCAGCACCGGCGTATCGGCCGGGTTGGTCTTCCGGTAGATCGGCGGATTGGGCATCGTCGGCGGCAGCTGGCCCGCCGCCGCATTGATCGCCGCCTGCACGTCCTGCGCCGCCGAATCGACGGTGCGGCTGCGGTCGAATTGCAACGTGATCTGGGCATATTCGGTGGCGCTGCTCGAAGTCATTTGCGTCAGGCCGGGGATCTGGCCGAACTGGCGTTCGAGCGGTGTCGTGACGGTGCCGGCGACGGTCTGGGCATCCGCCCCCGGCAACTGCGCGGTGACCTGGATCGTCGGCGAGTCGATGTCCGGCAGAGCCGACACCGGCAACAGCTCGTAACCGATCAGCCCCAAGAGCACGATCGCCGCCATCAGCATCGCCGTGGCGATCGGCCTGCGAATGAATTTTGCTGAAATGTTCATGGCAACAGCCCCGCGCTCGCCCCCTCCCTAGCCCTCCCTCGCTTGCGGGGGTGGGGGGTCATGGCAGAAGACCTGCGCTCGCCGTGGTGGGGTTCGGCACCGCCACCGGATCGTTCGGATTGGCGAGCGACACCGCGGTACCCGGCGTCAGCCGGTATTGGCCGCGCACGACGACGGTCTCCCCGGCGCTCAGGCCCTTGTCGATCAGCGCCTCGCCGGTGAGCGTTTCGCGCACCGAGACCGGCTGCATTGCCACTTTGTGATCGGCGCCGACAACGAAAACATACTGCCCTTGCGGCCCCTGCTGGACGGCGTCGAGCGGGACCGTCAGACCATTGTCCTGCACCTGGGTCACAACCCGGACATTCACAAACATGCCGGGCCACAGCCGGCGCTGTGGATTGGGGAAAATCGCCTTGAGGCTGATCGTTCCGGAGGCGGTATTCGCCTGGTTGTCGATCGCGGCGAGGGTGCCGGTGTCGAGCTCGGTCTTGCCATCCGAGCTCAATGCGATGACCTTGACAGGCCCCTTTGCGAGAGCTTCCTGCACCGCCGGGATGTCGGCTGCAGCCAATGTGAACATGACGCTGATCGGCTGGACCTGGTTGATCACGACCAAAGCGTTCGGCTCGCTCGGAGAACCGCGCGTCGTGCTTGAGTGAATGATGTTGCCGACATCGAGCAAGCGGATCCCGGCGACCCCGTCGAACGGCGCCACCAGCTTGGTATAGCTCAGCTCGGTCTTGGCATACTCGATCGCCGCCTGATCGGCCTTGATCGTGGCCTGCTGCTGGGCGATCATCGCTTGCTGGGTGGCAACCTGCTGCTCCGGCGCAAATCCTTGCTTCTGCAACGGGATATATCGGCCGAGGTTGAGCCGCGCGTTCTCGAGATGAGCCTGGTCGCGGGCGAGATTGGCCTCCGCCTGGTCGAGCTGCGCCTGATAGGTGCTCGGATCGAGCTGGGCCAGGAGCTGGCCTTTTTTGACGAGCTAGCCGTCCTTGAAGTCGATGCTGAGGATCTGTTCGGTGACCATGCTGCGCACCGTCGCCGAGTTCAGCGCCGCGACATTGCCGATCCCCGTGAGCACGATCGGGAAGTTTTGCTTCTGCACTGTGGTCGCGATGACGGGAACCGGGGGAAGAGGCTCAGGCTTTGCGGCGTCGGGTCTTTGCGCGAAATGCCGCCACCCCAGGTAACTCGCAGAGCCGACAGCGATCATTATGAGGGCGACAATTAGAGGCGGACGCCGCCGTCGCTTTGCGGCGGGTCGTTCTGTTGCAACGGGTGCGGCGGTCACGTGGGCGTCTCCTAGGAGCCGCCCGCTCTGGCCGCGCGGCAGACGCTTGCGACGAGAAGGGTCAGGGACCCGAAAAGCAGGATGGCGCCGCCAACGAGCTCGTCCAACCCCGCAACATCTACCAACAGGCCCGTCAAGGCAACCAGCGCCAGAACCGTCAAGGTCAACTGTTTCTCGGCGACGAACATCCCGATCAGCTCGGAAACGAGATCTTTGAGCATAGTGTTCATGCGAACTCCACGCTGAGTTTGCGGGCAAAGACGGAGCTGATCAGACCTGCCCCGAGGAACAGGGCGGCGAACAGGAGCAACGCCAAATCCTGCCCGGGCCAGGCGACGCCAAGCCCTTCGCCGGTCCAGAACACGCCGAATGCCGACAGCATGATGCCGACGCCGAATTTAAGCATATTCTCCGGCACCCGTGACAGCGGCCGATGGACGACGGCTCCGACAGCGAGCACCGCCGCGCAGGCAGCGAGCGCGCCGAGGCTAGCGGGAATCAATAGCCCGCGCCCAGCGCCCACCGCGATGACAATGAAAACCACCTCCAGACCCTCGAGCAGCACCGCCTTGAGCGCGGTGATCCCCGCGACCCAATGGAGGCTTTTCTGCCGCCGACAAGCTTGCTCATCGAGTTCAGCGGCCTCGGCTGAAAAGATGGCCTCCTCATCATGCAATGGGATGACGCCGGCTGCCCGCAACGCTGCCTTTCGGAGCCATCCCATGCCGAACAGCAGCAGCAGGATCCCGATCGTCAACTGGAGCAAATGAATTGGGACGCGGTCGAGAAGTGGTCCCAGCAGCAGGACGATGCCAGCCAGCAGGCCGAGACCGGCAGTCGTTCCCAACGCCGCCGGGCGCCAGCCGCGCAGCGTCGCCGCGGCGAGCACGATGGTGAAGGCCTCGACCGCTTCGACCATCGACGCGAGGAATGCGGCGGTAACCGCAGTGGCTATAGCCGACCAAGATCCCATAGGATTCCCCTTTAGGAGCTGACGCCGGTCGGAACCGGGTACCGGTACACCGTCACACCTGCCTGGTGCAATAGCGGCCTTTGATGATCCCGATTTAAACGAACAAAAGTACCAACGCCAGGATCCCTGCCCACCCGATCAGGGACAGCACACCGATGCATAGAACTGACGCACACGGGGGCAGACGTTTGTTGTGGTATAGATCGGATACCGCCGGCGGTCAGGTCGAATCGGAGATCATTCAGCGGTGCCTGTCGGTTTGCGGCCGGCGCCACACAGCATCGCGCTCCGTTACGAGTGCAAATGCGACTCCACCAGCCAGGTTTGGTAATCGATGCCGCGCGACACCTCGGTAAAGACATCGGAGGTGTCCTGGTCGCCGTAAGCCGCGGCCTCGTCGATCGCTTTGCGGGCAGAGTCGTCGAAGGCGGCGAGCGCTGTCGTAACAGCTGTCAGGTGCGCTTTTTCGCCGGCGACCCCGAGCTCGTACCGGTCGAGGAACGATCGCTTGACAGCCACATGGATCGTCCCTTCGGCGGTGCTGCCGAGCGTCGCCGCCCGCTCGGCGATTGTGTCCGAGTAGCCCTCGACCACATCTGCGACCTTGTCGAGGAGTTCATGGATCGCGATGAAAGCCGGCCCACGGACATTCCAGTGGGCCTGCTTGACCTGTGCGTGCAGATCGATCGCCGCCGCGAGATGCCGGTTAAGCAACTCGGCTGACTTGGAACGGATATTCTCGGAAAGCGTATTGGACGTACGGTACATGGTGTCCTCCTTAACCGAAAGCGCGCGCGGCTTCTCAGTCGTGCTGGGGAATCGCCGATCTGGCGTTCACAACAAAGGTGGAACGGATCACCGGCAGGGACCAGTGAACTCCGGTAAATTTGGGTAAATTGTAGTCAGACGGGCAGACAGCGCACGGCTGCGAGCGCGGTCGAATTACCACCGTGGTATTTACCAGAATTTACCGAAAACAATTCGGTGCCACTGCCGAGCAGCCCACATATCGGAGCATCGATCAAGGCCTGATCCCCGGCCCGGCTGGCGCAAATTGGCCGGTGCGTGGCAGGCAAAAATGGAGGTGCTTATGCTACAGTCAGAAGAAAATCGCGTCCGACCCGGAAGAGGAAGGGCGCGGGCAATTGTCGCAGCTGCTCTGCTCTGCACTGCTGCACTCTGCCAACCAAACCTCGCGTATGCTGCGCCCCACGGCGGCGGCGGGTTTCACGGGGGTGGATTTCACGCCGGCGGGTTCCGTGGGGGCGGATTTGGTGGCTTCCACGGTGGCGGATTTCACGCCGGCGGGTTTCATGGCGGTGGGTTCCATGGTGTATTTCATCACGAGTTCGCGGGTCTCCACAGTGGTTTCGGCGACGAGCACGAAGCTCACTGGGACCATCGCTGGCACAATGGACGCTACAGCTGGTGGTGGGGTGGCAGGGGGCTGGGGTGGACTTACTGTGCGGATCCCGGGTGGGGTTACCCGGACTACGGAAACTATAACTACAACCAACCCTACGCTTCGCAGTCTTGGTACTACTGCTCCGATCCGGCAGGCTACTATCCTTACGTAACGCAGTGTAATACGAACTGGCAGACCGTTCCAGCCAGCTGAGGCCTGCGTGACCGAACCCTCGCCCGGCGCCTCCGCGGAAGCCGGGTGAGCGTTCATCGTTGTCGTGCCGTTTGCGCGACAAACAGATATTTCGGCACTCCTCACTATCTCGGGGTGTAGCCGTTGAGCTCGCGGCCGATCTCCAGCTCCTGCCGGCCGAGGCCCGATGGGTTTTGTTGCAGCAATTGGCGCTGCCCAGCCATCAGGCTGGTGGCGTAGTCGTCCCGCATCTGCGCCTGAAGCGGGCTATTTGTCGGTGCCGACAGCGACAAGCTGGGATTGAACGCGTGGACTTGTGGCGTCGGCGCGACGGCGCGCTCCTGTGCTGCGACGGGTGCGCCGGCGAGCGCGGCCGAAAGGGCGGTGGCGAGAGCCAGAACAGTCAGGGTTTTCATCGTGACCTCCAAAATGGAACTTCTCACTGGCATAGGAGACAGTCTTCACGGGTACACGTGAAGTAGTTTGGCGTGCATCGGATTTGGGCGTCCGATGGACATCGACACAGATTTAATTGCTTCTCACCCCAGCGCCGCGTTATGTGAGGTAAAGCCTGGTAAATTTTGGTCAAACGCACGCGATACTCAAGGTCTATGAGGGCGCTCCGCACGGCATGTGCATGACGCTGAAGGACCGGGTGAATGCAGATCTGCCGGAATCTGCTGGATTACATAAGCGCTAAAATCTCAGCCAGTCTGCAATTCTCGGATTGGCCGAGGAATCAGCGGCGATTTTCGCCTTACGAGGGGTCGGAGACGGTGCTCGCAGAACAAAAGCGACAGTGGGTCGGGCTTCTCGTGGTAATATCTGCCGCTGTAGCGAGTTTCGGTTTGGGGGACGCCGGCTCGCCGTCGCGATCGCAGACTGCGACGGCGCCGGATCAAGCCGAACCGCCCATCCGACACAATGTCGTCGCCCCGGCACGTGAAGCCGAGGAGCTCATCGACTCGGGCCGCGCCGAGGCGGTCGATCAAGCCGCTGTCACAACGGATTTCGCGGCGCTTGGCCACGTTCTGATCACCGAGTAAGAGGCCGACATCGGCGCTTTTAAGACACCGGATATTCGCAACGTACTGGTAACCGCGCGTACTTTCACGGCGGCACGCAAGAGACGCTGTGGGATGTGATTGACCACTGCAACAAGTGCGACGGCCTCAAAGACCCGTATCTCGACGAAGACATTTAGCCCTTGGCCCTGACGGAAGCCGAGATCGACGATCTCGTCGCCTTCCTCGCATCGCTGACGAGCGCGCAATACCGGGATCAGCGAGCAATAGAGCTGCCACGCCAAACTGAGATCGCGCGCGCGAACCGGCCCAACCCGACACGGCGCCGGCTTTCAGGCGGAAACCGCCCAGGACTGTGCCACCCGACCCGCGTTGAGCCGATGGCTCACGCAGCGTCAGCGTATCGAACCGGTTGTGCAGGCGTGACGACGGCTCCTGCGTCTGTTGGTATCGCCTCGGCCATCGTCAAGTTCTCGCCGGAGCGATCCGCCTTACACCCTCTTCCCGCACCGGCCCCGCGGACACCCGGCTTCGCGGCGTAAAAATGCTCGAAGGAGCTGTGTTAAACTAAGAGATCGTCAAGGTCGAGGCAGAGCCAAAATGACGCATCGCTTATGCCCGCGCGCCGCCTCCGCGCTGCTCCCGGTCGCGACCGCCGCACTCGCAATCGCTATCTGCATCGCCGACATCCTAACCGGGGTCGCGGTAGCTCTCGCAGTACTCTACGTCGCGGTGGTGCTGATGTCCGCCCGGTTTTGCCGCCCGCTAGGCATCGTGCTCTACGCTACCGGGTGTGTGCGCCTGACGGTGTTGAGTTATTTTCTGTCGGGCGAGAGTGCGATCAATTCGGCTATCGCCGTCGGGGCAATCGGGTTGACGACCTTTCTCGCGCTGAAAAGCCAATCGGCCGAAGCGACTCTGCGCGAGCAAGCCAGCCTCCTTGATCTGACAATGATTCCATCGTCGCCCGCCGGTTCGACGACGATGTGATCACCTATTGGAGCCGCGGCGCCGAGGAATTGTACGGCTGGCGGCGCGCCGAAGCGATGGGTAGGGTCGGCTCCGAACTCAGGAAGACCGCTTCTACTCTGCCGCTTGACCAGATCAAGGCCGAGCTGCTGCGCGTCGGCCGATGGGAAGGCGAGCTTGTCAATAACAGGCAGGACGGCACTCCGGTCCTCGTGTCCAGCCGCTGGACGCTGCAGCGGGACAGGCACGGGCGGCCGGCAATGGTCCTGGCGACCAGCAACGATATTTCCGAGCGCAAGCGCGCTGAGCAGGCGATGCGAGAGAGCGATGAGCAGTGGCGGGAGGTTTTCGAACACAACCCCGTGATGTATTTCATGGTCGGTCCGACGGGAACAGTGCTCTCGGTGAACGAGTTTGGCGCCGCTCAACTTGGCTATGCCGCCGACGAGCTGATCGGGCAATCGGTGCTGACGGTTTTTTTAGAGGAGGACCGAGAGCTCGTTAAAGGTCAACTGGCGACCTGCGCAGAACAACTCGGCCGTTCGCATAGCTGGGAGATCCGAAAAATCCGCAAGGACGGTACGGTGCTCTGGGTTCGTGAAAATGGCAAGGCCGTACAGCGGTCAGGCAAAGATCTGATTGTCCTTATTGCCTGCGAGGACATTACTGAGCGCAAGCGCAACGAGCAGCGCGGGGCGGCGGCGTATGCGGTGACGCGCGTCCTGGCCGAGGCCGACAGTCTCGCCACCGCCGCTCCGCATATACTTCGGGTGATCGGCGAGAACCTGGACTGGGACTGGGGTGCCGTGTGGAGTTTTGTGGGAAAGGGTGCTCCGCTCCGGTGCGATTGCCTATGGCACGCGCCGGACATCGAGACCGCGGAATTCGACACCGTTAGCCGCGAAAGGAAGTTCCCGGCCGGAGGGCCGGGGTAGTCAGGTTTGGCGAAACGCATCGCCAAACTGGCTCATCGATGCGACGACCGAGCCCGGGTTCTTGCGCGCCGCGGCGGCGTCGCAGGCGGGGCTGCACGGAGGGGTTATTTTCCCGATCCTCCTCGATACAGAAGCGCTCGGGGTCGTCGAGTTCTTCAGCCGTGCGGCTCGACAACGCGATGCAGAGCAGGTTGCCACATTATCTGCGATCGGCAGCCAGATCGGCCAATTCATCAAGCGCAGGAGCGCCGAAACGGCTTTCCGCGCCAGCGAGGAGCGCTGGCGGAAGCTGTTCGAGACTTCGCACGCGGGCATGGCTTTGGTCCGGCTCGACGGTGTCTTTACGGCAGCGAACCCGGCGTTGCAGCGAATGCTCGGCCGCACTGAGGAAGAGATCGTGGGGCGCAACGTCCTCGAACTCAACCCCGAGGAAGAGCGCGCGACAACCGCGAACGCCCTCGCGAGATACCGCAGCGGCTCACTGGACGAACGTCACGTTGAAAAAAAATATCTCAAAAGGGACGGCACCCCGGCGTGGCTGAACATCACGACGACACTGGTGCCGGCAACCGAGACCGCCGCTCCGTTTTTGCAGGCGGTTTATATGGATGTCACCGAGCGCGTGCGGTTTGAAGCGGCGTTGCGCGCGAGCGAAGAGCGGTGGCGATCCATGTTCGAGCGACTGCTATCGGCATTGCAACGGAGCCTTTGGCTGGCGGAGTTTCAAGCGTGAATCCGGCGTTCCAGCGGCTGCTCGGATATAGCGAGAGCGAGCTGCAAAAGCTTACCACTTTCGATTTTACTCACGAGGACGATCTGGCAGCGACACGAAAACTTCGCAATGGCATCATGACCGGCCCGCAACGTAGCTACAGGCTCGAAAAGCGTTACCGACGCAAAGATGGGACGATTATATGGGCGGACGTCAGCGCGTCGATGGTGCCCGCGACGGATAGCACGCCAGCTTTCCTTGCCGTAATGGCCGTCGACATCACTGCGCGCAGGCACGCGGAAGATGCATTGCGCGCAGCGCAATCGGAGCTTGCACGCGTGTCTCGGCTGACGACAATGGGCGGATTTGCGGCATCGATCGCCCACGAAGTGAACCAGCCGCTCATGGCAATCGTAACCAATGCCGAAACCTGTTTGCGTTGGCTCGAAAATGACCGACCGGATCTTGACGAAGCGCGTCAGGCCGCCCAACGCATCGTCAGCAACGGCCATCGTGCCGCAGCAATTCTCAGAAGCATCCACGGCCTGGTTAGAAAATCCGAGCCTGAGATAACGCAATTCAACATCAATGATGCGATTAGCGATGTACTAGTCCTGATGCGCGGCGAATTGCACCGACATGATGTCTTGCTCGAGATCGAGCTATTGCTCGATCTAGGAACCATCATGGGCGATCGCGTGCAGTGGCAGCAGGTCATCCTCAATCTGATCATGAACGGCATCGAGGCCATGAGCGCTGTTACGCTGCGGCCGCGTGTGTTGCGGGTCAGCTCCCAGACCGGCGAGCATGGAGATGTCACGATTGCAGTCACGGATACGGGTACAGGGCTCGATCCAACGAAGAAGGAGCGTATCTTCGATGCCTTCTTCACAACCAAGCCGGAAGGAATGGGAATGGGGTTGTCGATCTGCCGTTCGATCGTCGAAGCCCATGGCGGTCGCCTGTGGGCATCGCCAAATGTCCCCTACGGTAGTGTCTTTCGGTTCACCGTGCCGGTAATGGTAGATAGAAATTGACTTTCGTCAACGTCCGCTAGTGGCGATAAAAAAATCAACGCCCATTCGCAAAGGACGCGGAGACTCGCTGCCGATCCCGCCGTATCGGATCACGCAGCGTCAGCGTGACGAACCGGTTGTCCGGGGGTGACTGCGGCGCGCTCGTCGCGGCGGGCGCTATCCAGGGCGATCGCCTGCTGAATCGCGTCCAGCAAATCTTGATCGCGAACAGGCTTGGTCAGAAACTCGACCGCACCGGCCTTCATGGCCCGAACCGACATCGGGACGTCGGCATGACCACTGATAAAGATAATTGGCAAGCGCAAATTAGCCCTGACCAGTTCCTCCTGAAAATCGAGCCCGCTTCGCCCGGGCAGTCTGACATCGAGTACCAGGCAGCCGGGCAGGTCCTGGGGCGCGCTGTCGAGGAATTCCTGGACCGAGGCAAATAATTCGACGCGCAGTCCCACCGTTCGTACCAGGCCTCGAAGCGCTTCGCGCGCATCCGGATCATCGTCGATGACAACGACGGTCGGCTCAGCCGCGTCATCCGCCCCGATTGTTCTTGATCCGGCTGTCCACTGACGGCGCGGTGAGCTCGAGGCGGACGAGGCGGTCGGTGAGGGTTCCAGCGGGAGCGGCGTCGACCCTTGGTTAGGCCGAGCAAAGGCATTGGGTTCGACTGATGCAGTGGTGACCTCGCCGGTAAACACATAGCCGCGACCATGCACTGTTTTGATGGCGTTCTGATCCTCGTTCAGAACCTTTCGCAGGGTCGCCATCTGTACCTTCAGATTTTCCTCGGCCACCACCGTATTGGGCCAGACGCGGCTCATAATCTCATTTTTTGTAAGGAGGCTGCCGCGCTCCCTGATCAGCGCCATCAGAAGATCAAAGGCGCGGCCGCCGAGCTCGACGGGATGACCGTCGACCAGAAGCTGGCGGGCGCGCGGCAGCACGCAACATCGGCCGAACCGAATGACCGCGCCGTCGCTGGCGCTTACCTTTTCCAGCGTAGTGATCGGCGAATCCCGGTGCAGCATCTTCTGGTGAGCGAACTGTGGCAGGACCGATAATTGCTGCATGACGTCTTGCCTCCTCTTATAGCTCGTCTAGACGTGCATGTCGTCGCCGTGCCGACGATCGAGTGCCGAGCGGATACAGGTTAACAAATCCCCCGTACTGAAGGGCTTATCGAGAAAGCAGACCGCGCCGGCGCTCAGCGCCCGTTCACGCACCCGGTCGTCGGGAAATGCCGTGATGACAATGACGGGAAGCCTGGAGCCCGACGCAGCCAGACGACTTTGAAGTTGGAGTCCCGACATTCCGCGCAGGTGTATGTCGGTGATCAAGCATGACGTCTCGTCGAGGCGATCAGATTGCAGAAATTCTTCAGCCGACGAAAATATATCGGGGGTAAAGCCGGACACCTTCAGAAACCCTTGCAGCGCCTCGCGGGCTGATTGATCGTCGTCGACGCATGCAATGAGCGGCTTCTGCGGCACAGCGAGTATCCTTGCGGTCGCCCCTGAAGATGGCATCAGGTGCTGCGGTCGCGCAATTGGGCGAGCGTCGGGAGCAATCAGCAGAAGGAGGCGGGGATCTTATACTTTAGTCGAAGAGGCTTACGACTTTGTTCGGGAGGGCATGAGCTTATCGGCCATCCGGACCAGCTCGGCCAAGGACCTAGCACGCATCTTTCGCATCACTTGGCCGCGATGCGCCTTCACCGTTGCCTCGCTCAGCCGCAAGTCCGCGGCAATCTGCTTGTTGAGGCGCCCCGCCACGACCATCATCATCACCTCGCGCTCACGCGGAGTCAACGTATCGAAGTCGGCACGCAGTCGCGTGAAAGTTCTCTCGTCATCGCGGCGGGCGCGGTCCTTCGCGAGCGCCAGCTGGATCGCGTCCAGTAGATCTTGATCGCGGACGGGCTTGGTCAGGAACTCTATCGCACCGGCCTTCATCGCCCGAACCGACATCGCGACATCGGCATGCCCGCTGATGAAGATGACCGGGAGGTGCACGTTTGCCTTGGCCAGCTCGTCCTGAAGATCGAGGCCGCTGCGCCCGGGCAGTCTGACATCGAGGACCAGGCATTCGGGGCGGTTCGGCCGGGCGGCGGCCAGGAATTCATGAACCGAGGCGAACAACTCGACGCCCAACCCTACTGATCGCAGGAGCCCTCCGAGGGCTTCGCGGATATCAGGATCGTCGTCGATTACGGCGACTGTCGCGTCGGTCTCCTTACCCGGCACGGCCATTCAATACCTCTTTGGCCGCCGCCGGAAGGGTAAAATGAAAGACGCTACCCCGCGGCGAACTTGGCGATGCCCACAAGCGGCCGCCATGCGCTTCGACGATCGAGCGGCAGATCGACAACCCCATTCCCATACCTTCCGGCTTCGTCGTGAAAAAGGCGTCGAAAATATGGTCAACCTCCGCTGTGTCGAGCCCGGTACCCGTATCGGCAACCACGATCGACACATCACCCGGTCCGGCCATCCGAGAGCTCACCCGCAACACCCGCGGGCGACGCGCGCTTGCCGTCATGGCCTCGATCCCGTTTACGACCAGGTTCAGGACAACCTGTTGCATCTGGCCGCGGTCGCCCGTGACGGGTTCGAGGCCGGCTGATAATTCGGTCTCCAGCAAAATATCGTATCGCTGCAGTTCGCCTCGCGTGAGCGCGAGGACGTCTGTTATCGCAGAGTTAATGTCGAACCGCGTCACCTCGGGAGTAGACTTTCGGGCAAGGGTGCGGATCGTCCGGATGATGTCGGCCGCACGGTGGCCGGCATTGACTGTCCGTTCCGCGGCTTGCCGCGCCTCATCGAGATCCGGCGGATCTTGCACAAGCCACCTCGAGCACGTATCCGCATTGGTCACGACGGCCATCAAAGGCTGGTTCACCTCATGGGCAATCGATGCCGCGAGTTCGCCCATCGTCGTCAGCCGTGCGACTCGTGCGAGATCCGCATGAGCGTTTCGCAAAGCCTCCTCCGCCCGCATTCGCTCGGCATTCTCGGCGTGCAATGCCTGATTGCTTCTCGTGAGTTGTTGAACCGTCCCGTTCAGGTCATCGCGCGCCCGCCTGAGTGATTCCGTCGCGTTTCTCTGGGCGGCGCTCAGCACCCCGGCAAAAAGCGCCGACAGCGCGAAAACGAAAATGCGGGGGATCTCTTTGACATCCACAGCGAACGCGTGAAATGGAACCGTATAGTAGTATTTAAAAGCCAAAATAGAGAGCGTAGTCGCGAGCAAGCCTGGGCCGAACCCACCAAACCAGGCGGTAAACATGATGCCGCAAAGAAACAGCGATACCGGAGCGCCTACGGCGTAGATGCCCAGCCACAGAGAGCCGGAAGCCGCCGCGGCAACCGACCCTACAGCGATCGCGTATCCGGCCGTCACATGGGAGTTGAACCACCGGCGGCGATCCGGCTTCGTCATGGGTTAGCAAATTTGAAGAAACACAGCTGGAAGCAAGGGTGCATTGGCGCTTGGCGGTGTCCAAAAGGCGGTGTCAAAGGGCTGGCTAGCGGTGCCCGCCGCCCATGCCGCCTCCGTGCATACCCGCAAACCCATGGCCGCCGAAGCCATGAGCGAAGCCGTGGTGGAAATGGTTGAAGCGCTGCACGATGAAAATCGACGGCGCGAGGCCGAAGAACCAGGGAGCCCCACCCCAACCCCAACCTGCCCAATCCCAGTAAGGAGAGAAGTCGGGATAGGGATAGACCTCAGGGTAGGAATAGGCTGAGGGGTACGGAGAATATGGTGGCGCCGGAACCTCGTAGACCTGCGGCGGCAATCCCGGGGTGGTCTGGGTGATGCGCCAGCTCCCGTCGGCTTGTTGGCAGGCTTCGACGACTGCCTGCTGCGGTTGCCCCCCGACCGTCAGCTGGACGGTGTAGCTGCTGCAGGTGGGCTGCGCCGCCGATGGTTGCGTACTGGCGGACGGCGCCGGCTGGGGCTGTCCGGGCGTCGGCGGAGCGAGGGTCGCATCCGGCGCCGGCTGGCAAGCCCCACAGGCCAGGACCGCCGCTGTTGCCAGAGCCGAGGTCCGGCGCATCGCTGCCTCTCCCCTAACCTCAAGCCCGTCGCGTCGGATCGTCGGCGAGCTTGACCACGAGCTTGCCGAAATTGCGCCCTTGCAAGAGCCCGACAAACGCCTCGGGAGCGCGGTCGAGCCCGTCGACGAGGTCCTCGCGATATTTGATCTCGCCGCTTTTCAAGAGCGGTGCGGCTATCGCCCGATACTCGGCGAAGCGCTGCCACTGGTCGCTGACGATGAACCCCTGGATCTTGAGTCGCTTGCGCACCGCCGACATCAGATTGGGGCCGGGCCGCGGCTCGACATCGTTGTATTCCGCCACCATGCCGCACATGACCATGCGGGCGAAATCGTTGAGCCGCGGGAACACCGCCTGCTGCACAGCCCCGCCGACATTCTCCCAATAGACGTCGATCCCTTTGGCGCAGGCATGGTCGAGTGCCGCGCCAAGATCGGCCGAGCGGTGGTCGATGCAAACCTCGAAGCCGAGCTCGGCCTCGACCCAGCGGCATTTGTCAGCGCCGCCGGCTATGCCGACAATCCTCGCGCCGGCGCGTTTGGCGAGCTGGCCGACGACCGCGCCGACCGCGCCCGAGGCGGCCGAGACCACAACGGTCTCGCCGCGCTGCGGCCGGCCGATCTCGTCGAGCCCGACATAGGCGGTCAGGCCCGGCATGCCGAGCACGCCGAGGGCCGTCGACAGCGGGGCTTCGGCGGGATCGAGCTTGAGGAGGCCCTGGCCCGGCACTGCGCTGTAGAGCTGCCAGCCAAAGCCGCCCAGAACATAGTCGCCCTCGCGAAAGCCCGGATCACGCGAGCGCGTTACCTCGCCGACGACGCGGCCTTCCATGACGGCGCCGACATCCACCGGCCGGGCGTAGGAGCGCTGGCCGCTGATCCGCCCGCGCATATACGGGTCGAGCGAAAGATAGATCCCGCGCACCAGCACCTCGCTTTCGACGGGGTCGGGCAGCGGCGCATCGGTTATCTCGAAATCGGCCGGGGTCGGCGTCCCGGTCGGCCGCCGTTTTAGCAATACCTGTCGGTTGCGGTTTTCCATCGGCTCCTCCTCCCCGGCCAGCACGCGATAAAGGTAGGTATTGTTGCCCCGATTTCGAAGTTCGCAGGCACCAAGCCGTAAGCGAACATCTTTCGAGCAGCGACAGCTAGCCTTGGTCTGGATCAGGATGTTGTGATCCTAGATAGCCAGCGATCAGCCCTGACCCGCCCGTCATCGTCGGGATACCGGTCTACGGCACCGCCTAATACCAGGGACCGCGACTGGCCGGGTGGCGTAGGGGAGAAGCCTAATGGGAACGAGGCGAAGTGTTGTTGGCGCATTTCTTGGTGTGAGTCTCGCCAGCCTCGTTCTGACGACGGCGATCTCCGCCCTCGCGCAAGACACCGGCGCCGCGACAACGGGACAGCAAGGGGGGACCGGGCAGCAGGGGCAGCAGCCTCACACGCATCCACACCATCATCATGGGCACCACGGCACCAACAGCGGGGCGCAGCAGAGCCCGCAATAGCACTGTCGGACGCACGAAGAGTGGCCCGTTACTTCAGGGTCACCTAGGTTTATTATCGCATCGCTGGCTATCACCCTCCGAGGGCTAAGGACGGCGCATGCGCACCACCCACCTCCTCCCGACTATTTTCGTGCTGTTGCTGTTGCTGTCCGGTCATGCTGTCGGCGAGACGCTTGGTGATGCTCGAGTTGGCTTCTCCGCCGAGCGGTTATTGGTCGTCGACGGGCGGAGCTACGTCGGGAAGATGTGGCACATGCCGGGCGAGCAGCGGCACGAGCAGCAGCTGCCGGCGATCAACCCAGTCTTCATCCTACGTTCTGGTAGCGCGCTTGCCGACGTCGTCTTGCCGCAGCTTCATACGGTCGTCGAACTCGGCCTTCCCAAAGAGTTCGCGCTCCTCGGCGACCCCGATTTGCTGCGCAGGCCGACCGGACAGGAAACGGTCAATGGGATCGCGACGACGAAGTATACGATCGACGAGACTTTACCCGGCGGGCGTATTGCCGGCTTGTTGTGGCTCAGTCGTGACGGCATTCCGATGAAATGCGATGGCAAATTCGAGCCGAAAAACGGGAAGCGATCAACGATTTACTGGGAGCTGCGCGACGTCAAGCTCGGCAAGCAAGACGAGGCGTTGTTCGACGTGCCACGAGGATACGCGAAACTTTCGCCTGAGGCGGCCGCCCCCCTACTCGGTATGCGCTTGGCGACGCCACCTGCTCGCTGAGCGGCTTGCGGACGCAGAACGGCAACCAGCAAGCCATCCGGGCGACAATCACACAGCGCTTTAGGTTACCTCGTCGCGCCCTTTTGCCCGCGTTTCGTCAAGAGGGCGACCCCGACCCGAGGCCTATCAATACCCGTATGGGTAGTATTGATAGGGCGGCGGCGGATACCAGCGGTATGGTTTATACGAAACACCGAAGTTTGTCTGCGGTATAGATGTGCCGGCCCTTTTGCGGGCGGGCTGCTCCACACCCCGACCGGTTGCCGGCCTCTTGAACCGCGACGGGGCTAGCGAGAAGCCCTGAAGGCGATATGCTGACTTGGTCACCCCGGACACAACCGGACGCTGCGCCTTGCGGAGAGAACGATGGCTAAAAGTGCGGACCCCAGCTGAACAAGACAGCAGAAGAAATGCGCCTCGACGAGACGCGGGAACAAGAAGTGGAGTGGAAGCTGTGGGGGCCGTACCTCAGCGAGCGGCAATGGGGCACGGTCCGCGAAGACTACAGCGAGAACGGCGATGCCTGGAACTATTTCAACCACGACCAAGCCCGCTCGCGCGCCTATCACCGGGGCGAAGACGGCCTCGCCGGGATCAGCGACGACCACCAGCGGCTGTGTTTTGCCATTGCGCTCTGGAACGGCAAGGATCCGATCCTCAAGGAGCGACTGTTCGGTCTCACCAATGGCGAGGAATCACGGGGAAGACGTCAAGGAGTATTATTATTATCTCGACAACACTCCGACCCACTCCTACATGAAGTATCTCTACAAGTACCCACAGAGTTCCTATCCCTACAGTGATCTCGTCGAAACAAATCGACGGCGTGGCCGCACCGATCCTGAATATGAGCTGATCGATACCGGGATCTTCAATCAAGACCGCTATTTCGACGTGTTCGTCGAGTATGCGAAGGCCGAACCGAGCGACATCTTAATCCGGATCAGCCTGTGCAATCGCGGGCCGGAGGAGGCGACTCTGCACGTATTGCCGACTTTGTGGTTCCGCAACACCTGGACGTGGTGGCCAGAGCAGCCCAAACCGTCTCTGCGGGAAGCGCCAGGAGAAAAAGGTATAGGCAAAATCCAAGCATCACATTCCAGCTTGGGCAATTACACCTTGCATTGCGAGGGCAACCCGCCGCTATTGTTCACCGAAAACGATAGCAACAACGAGCGGATATTCGGGAAGCCCAACACCACACCTTGCGTCAAAGACGCGATCAACAACTGCGTGGTAGCGGGCAGACTGGAGACCGTCAATCCGAACCGGTCAGGGACCAAGGCGGCCGCCCACTACCAGGTCGATGTAACAGCAGGAGGCACGGCGGTCATTCGCCTGCGGCTGGGGAACAGTACTCTCACTGAGCCGTTCGGAAACCAATTCGACCAAATCACGGACCAACGCCGGCGCGAGGCCGACGCTTTTTATCAGGCAAAGATGCCGCCCGATATCGGGCAAGATGCTGCGAATATGTTGCGCCAGGCGTATGCCGGCATGTTGTGGAGCAAACAGTATTGCTTTCTCGACGTCAACAAATGGCTCGAGGAGCACGGCGCCGATCCGATGCATCCTAGCACTCGTCAAGTGAGGAACCGCGAATGGTTCCACATGGTCAGCGACGATGTCTTTTCGATGCCGGACAAGTGGGAATACCCTTGGTTTGCCGCTTGGGATCTCGCTTTTCATGCGCTTGCGCTGTCAATGGTCGACATTGATTTCGCCAAACGACAACTCGACCTGCTGCTCGATCAGGTCTATCTCCATCCTACCGGCCAGACCTCTGCCTATGAGTGGAATTTCAGCGACGTCAACCCGCCGGTGCATGCCTTCGCAGCGATTTTTCTATATCGGACCGAGCAGGCGCTGCACGACAGAACCGACCTCGATTTTCTGAAGCGGGTCTTTGGCAAGCTGACCGCGAACTTCGGCTGGTGGGTAAACCGCAAAGACCGCGCCGGCAACAACCTCTACGAAGGCGGCTTTCTTGGGCTCGACAATATCGGCGTCTTCGACCGCAGCGCCCCGCTACCGACAGGCGGGTATTTGGAGCAGGCAGACGGCACTGCCTGGGTCGCGCTGTTTTGCGAAAACATGCTGGAGATCGCGTGCGAGCTCGCTAGTCAAGATTCAACATATGAGGACTTGGCCGCCAACTACGCTGTCCAGCTCATGCTGATCGCGCGTTCTCTGAACGGGGTAGGCACGGGCGGCATGTGGGACGAAGAGGACGGCTTTTATTACGACGTCCTTCGCCTGCCCAACGGAACCTCGACGCGGCTCAAAGTCCGCTCGATGGTGGGTCTCCTACCGCTTTGCGCCACCGTGGTCACCGAGCGCGCGCAGCGCGAGAAGATGCCGAAACTGGTGGCGCAATACCAGGCCCGCTTGCAGCAAATGCCGGAGTTGCGCGAGGGTCTCCATCCCACTGGACCCGGCCATTACGGTGTAGCGGATCGCGGGATCATCGGGCTGGTCAATCCAGAGCGCCTCCGGCGCATTCTGACGCGCATGCTCGACGAAAACGAATTCTTGAGCCCCTACGGGATCCGGTCATTGTCTCGCTACCATGCCGAGCACCCTTACGTTTTTCTGGTTCACGGCCAGGAATATCGGGTTAGCTATCTGCCGGCCGAGTCGGACAGCGGGATGTTTGGCGGGAACTCGAACTGGCGCGGCCCGATCTGGGTGCCGGTCAATACCCTGATCATCCGCGCCCTGATGCATTACTTCGCGTATTACGGAGACAACTTCAAAATCGAATGCCCGACCGGCTCGGGCAGGTTAATGAACCTGTTCGAGGTGGCGCAAGAGATCACCAATCGCCTGGCGCGGATCTTTCTGCGCAACGAGGCCGGCCGGCGGCCGGTCTTTGGCGGCGCAGAAAAGTTTCAGCGCGATCCCTATTGGCGCGACCATCTGCTGTTCTACGAGTACTTCCACGGCGACAACGGCACCGGCATCGGCGCCAGCCATCAAACCGGATGGACCGGTGTCGTCGCCGGTCTGGTCGAATACTTTGGCCATATCGACGCTCAAACCGTGCTGGAAGGGGGCTGGCGACGGCGCTCGAAAAAGAGAATAACCGGCCAGACCATGCCGCCATCATTGGCTCACGGCGAACGCGTTGCCAACCCTGGTCTCGCCTGGGCCGTGGCGGCGATGCCTCGCCCGTCGAGATCAGAGATCAGATCGCGAATTGCGGAATTCCGTTGAACCAGCTCCTCCCCCGAGCTGACGAGCGCGTCGACATCCTCGTCGGGGATCGTCAGCCCGGTCGGGATCGCCTGAAGACGCTGACGTGTCTGCGGGTCGGGAATGCTCGCCAGCGAGATATGCACCAGCACGCCGCGTACATCGGCACAATCATGGCCGTCGATGACCCGCCCCTGGGCGCAACGAACCTTTTGCACGCTCTCGACCAAATTGCGCAATTCGCTTTCGGTCAGGATCAAAGTTTCGAAGTTGTAGGCATCAATCTGGGTCCCGGAAACCGCCCCGAATATCTGGCTGAGACCGGTCACGACGCGCTGCTTCGATAAAGTCGGGTCGGGTGCCGACTGACCGTCGACGCTAAGCACAAGTACCCGGCGGGCCTTTAGCGCGACCCGGCGGAAAGCATCGCTCGTCGCGTCGAGAGCGATCCCGCCGTTGACCACGCCACGCAGCGCGAGATTGTCGGCAATGCCGCCATCCAACAGATGGACGTATTTCGTGCGCTCCGGGTCGAGATATCGGTTGGCGGTCCGCGCCAACAGCGCGCGGCGGGACAAATCGTCGGTGGTCTCGGCCCACTCCGCCGGCGCTGCAGTAGGTGGCCGCACACCACGGCAATCCGACGTATGGCTAGTCAGGGTGATCGGCGAGAACAGTACCGGAAAGCCGTTGCTGGCGGCCACTGCGCGGGCCACCGGGAAGCTCGAGAGGTCGGAGCAGATCAAATCGAAAGTGGGTTGTGTGAAGGAGAAGGCGATGCCGTTCGCGATGTCGGTGGCGTCGACCGAGATTACCGGCAAGCCTTGGCGCAACAAGTCCGCATAGGTGGCGCCGTGGAACATCAGCCGGTCATAGACCTCCGCCATCCGGTCGTTGGTGCCATAGAACGGGTTGACCAGCCACTCCCAATTCCACGGCAGCAGGTATGTGCCGTAGATGTACGCGTTGATGTCCACCTTCAGAAAATCGCTGGGGAAGGTCTCAAAGCTCTTGTCATGGTAGAGCCCGTAATGCATCGCCGGAAAGCTGCCTCCCGAGACGGAGGCGATGTAATCGAGCTCGTCGAGCAACGAGCGGGTGCGGCCATTTTCGACAACCGGGATCTGTCGCAGACCGCGCAGCACGCCATGGGCGAAGGCGGCGGAGCGCTTGCCGCCGCCGGAAAACGCCATGATGAAGACAATTTCGCCTTCGGGCCGCTGCAGCATCGGCAATAGCGCATAGCCGCTGTGGAATTCCGGCATGCTTTGTGCGTTCTGCGGCAAAGGCTGGTTGGCCGGCACAAACGCCGTTTGGCAGGTGCACAGAAGCAGCAGTGCCGCCACTCCCGAGAGGGCCTGTTCCCATCGCCGCCAATAGCGGATCTTTGCCATACCTCGTGTCCCCCACCGGATCCGATTTCCTTATAATCCATTGATTGCCCTGTCGGGGATGGGAGCAGGCGACAGCGAAAATGTCTACCCCGAGGCGCGGTTCTGGAGCGTCGTCCGCCGCTTATTTCTACCCGTCATCCCGGCGCCTCGCCGAGAAGCGCCTTCGCCGCATAGATAAAGGCGTTGGCGAGCTGGCTATCTTGCAACAGCTCGCCGATATGGCAATTAAAGGCGGCGCAAATCACCCCGAGCTCGGTGAAATGAATGTGCCGCCTGCCGGTCTCAATCCGGTGATAGGTCAGCCGCGACATGCCGAGGATGGCGGCCGCAGCCTCCTGGGTTAGCCCCAGCATGTGGCGCCGCCGCCGCAAAGCAGATCGAATGCAGGCTTGTGCATCTCCGGCACGACTCATAGGCCGCTCTTGTGGACCCGAGCCGAACAGTCGTGCGCCGATCGCGGCACCCGCGCGCGCTGCTTTCGATTGGTATTCCGAGGTGCGTATACCGCGCAAAGTCGCCATCTGCGCTCGATCTCCGTCAACTATTTCGGTGAAAACGACAACACGTCTCGACCGCATTGCCGTTACGTTAATTATCGTAATATAACTATAATGTCAATAGTATAGTATGATATTGGCATAATCCGACCCAACCTTGACGATTCGTGACGGAATCCCTGACGATGCTCAGCCAGGTGGTGCTTAGCTCTCGCGGAGTGATCGATGGATTTCGCGCTATCCGATAAACTCGTCGAGCTGAAGGAGCGCACCGAGCGTCTCGTGCGGGATCAGATTCTTCCATACGAGAACGACGACAGGCAGACCGCGCACGGGCCGAGCGAGGAGCTGCGGCGGGAACTCGTCGGGCTCGGGCGCGCAGCCGGCTTGCTCAGTCCGCATGTCGGCCAGGAGTGGGGTGGTCTCGGCCTCGATCATCGGGCAAAGGCGGTTGTCTTCGAGGCGGCGGGCTATTCGCCGCTCGGCCCCGTGGCACTGAATTGCTTCGCCCCCGACGAAGCCAACATGCATCTGCTCGAAGCGGTCGCTGAGCCGCACCAGAAGGAGAGTGGCTGCGCCCGCTGGCCGCGGGCGAGACCCGCTCGTGCTTCATGATGACCGAGCCGGCGCCGGGGGCGGGCGCCGACCCCTCGATGCTGCAAACCATCGCGCGTCGCGACGGTGCCGATTTTGTCATCGACGGCACCAAATGGCTGATTACCGGGGCGGTCGGCGCCACGCTCGCAATCATAATGGCCAAGAACGACAGTGACGCGCTCGGGCCGGCAGGCGCCACGATGTTCCTGTCGCCGATGAATGCGCCCGGGATATATATCGAGCGGGTGCTCGACACCCTGGACCAATTCATGGCCGGCGGTCACGCGGTTGTCCGGCTGGACGGACTGCGGGTCCCCGAGCATGCCGTGCTGGGGCGGGTCGGCGCGGGCTTTCGCTATGCCCAGGTTCGGCTTGCTCCGGCACGCCTGACGCATTGCATGCGCTGGCTCGGTGCCGCGCGCCGCGCCCACGACATCGCCGCCGACTACGCGCGGCGCCGCACGGCCTTTGGCAAGCCGATCGGCGAGCATGAAGGGATCGGTTTCATGCTCGCCGACAACGAGATGGACATCCATCAGAGCCGACTGGTGATCTGGCACGCGGCCTGGGTGCTCGACCGCGGCGAGCGGGGGACGCACGAGTCGAGCATGGCCAAAGTGATCTGCTCGGAGGCGATCTGGCGCGTCGTCGACCGCAGTATGCAGATCCTAGGCGGGCTCGGCATCACCGGTGACACGATCGTCGCCCGCCTGTTCCGCGAGGTCCGCCCGTTCCGCATCTATGACGGTCCCTCTGAAGTACATCGCTGGAGCATCGCCCGACGGGTATTGCGGGCGGGCGGGACGACGTTGTGACGGCGGCCGACGGGAGCGAAATGGGGTTTCCCCCGGGACGGTTAGTCCATGCCAGATTGCCGATGATGCCGCTCGAGCCGTTCGAATTGCGCGATCACCGTGTTGCAGGGCGGGATCAGCGGGTCCCCGTGGTCTGGGAAAGCGCTCGCCATGAAGATCTCGACAAAGTGCCTGTCGGCAGCCGCCTCCTCTGTCCGGTCATAAGCGGCAGCAACGATCAGATCGTGAATTACTTTTCCGGCGTGGCCGACGCGCTCAGCCGGAACCCCGCAGCGATGCGCATTGCCCAGCAGGTAACCGGCTGTCTCGGCAAGCTCAGTGGGATCGGCCGCCTGGGCAACAGCGATGCCCAATAGAAACAACGCAGCGCTTGCGATAATAAAAGTTGGACGCATGGAAAGCTCCCAATCCAGCACGTCCCCCAGGCACAAACGCCGATGTCAGATGAGGTTTGCAGCTTGCATTATGTCATTTTTGGCACATCGATCGGTTCCATGACACGAAAGCCGTCAAAGCACCCTTCCAGAAAGGTGAAGCCCCGCGAGGGCGGGGCTTCACCAGTCGCCACTTATCAGGACACCCTTACCCGCTGCGGCCGCGGCGCGATTGGACCGAGTTTTGCGCGCGCTGCTCTGCATTTTCACGGAATACCTGATCTGCAACTCGTTTCTGCTGATCGGGCATTGTATCATAAAGTGTCTTAAAAGCCGTTACCAGCTTCTCCACGTGCTGGGCGTGCGCCTTAGCCAACTGCTCGTACGACTGCATATTTTGCACGGCGTTCATCGACTGGACCTGTTGCGCGCGCTGCATCACGATCTGGTCCATGTCACGTGCATTCTCGCGCATTGACTCCGCAAATTGATCCCATTGCTGTCGTTCCGCCGGAGTGATGCGCAGCTGGGCGTGCATCTCGGTGATGCGGTGCTCGACGCGCTCCTCGGCATTTTTGCCGGCCACCGGGTGTCCGGCCATCGGCGAGGCGGCAGCGGCGGGTGGTGCCGTGCCTTGCGATGGGACCGAAACCGGAGCTTGTGAGGGTTGCGCCAGAGCGGCCGCCGGCAGGAAGAACAGGGCGGCCAGGGCTGCGGGTGCGAGACGGTTTGAGCGGATCTTTGTCATCTGCGCGTTCCAACTTCAAGTGTTGCGAGAGCCGGTTCTTCAATACCCGTAATAGACTGGCGGAGGCGCTGCGTAATAGCCGGGCGGCACTCCGTAGTAGACCGGCGGCGGTGGCGCGTAGTAGCCACCCGATGCGATCGCTGCGCCGACGCCGAGGCCGATCAAACCGCCGACGATGGCGGCGCCGGCATTGTTGCCATGGTGGTTGGGATGCCCATGGCCGTGCCAGTATTCCGCATGGCCGGCGGGCGCTATTGCGAGACCCGCAACGACCACCGCTGCGGGCAGAAAGCGTGCGGAAAAAGCCATAATCGGCTCCTTTGTAGAAACTTATAGCAAAACACTCCTTGCCGGCGGTTAGTTCCGGGTCCGCCGCTAACGTCGGTTGCCGATGAGCAGCGCTATCGAGCGCGGTCGCAGGAAACGCAACCGCAGGGAGGTTGAGTGTCTCGGGCTGTTTTGCCGACGCCGATCCCGGCGATCTTGTTCGCTCGTTCCGCGATGGCGAAGGTCAGATGACGCCCTCCGCGGCAAGCTGTTCTACCTCGCCGCGCGAGCGGCCAAGCAGTTCGGTCAACACCCAAATATTGTCTTCGCCATAGCACGGCGCGCCACGGTTGGTCGGGCCGCCGATATAGGCGGGTGTGGCGCTGAGCTTCATCGGCAATTCATAGATCGGCCAGGTGCCGATCTTGGTGCCTGTGATCTCGGTCAGCCATTTCAGATGACGAAGCTGCGGGTCGGTGTCGACCCGATCTTCGGCGTTCTGGCAGACCCCGGCCGGCACGCCGGCGCGCTGCAATCTCATCATGCAGTCGTAGCGGTCCTGCGCGCGAGTCCACGCCCCTACGGCAGCATCCAGCGAATCCTGATGCAACAGCCGGTGCTCCAGCGTATCGAAGCGGCGATCGTCGAGCCACGCCGGCTGCCCGGCCACCTGCGCCAAGGCGTGCCATTCGGCTTCCGTAAAGCACGCAATAGCGATCCAGCGATCCGTACCGGCGCAGCGATAGGCGCCGTGCGGTGCCGCCAGCTTGTATGGCGAGCGATTACCGCACCGCCGCCATTCGCGCCCATTGGCCGACCAGTCGAGGATTGTGGCACCAGTCAGGAAAATTCCCGACTCGCACTGCGAGGCGTCGATCCACTGGCCTTCGCCGGTGCGCTCGCGGTGGTACAATGCACCGAGTAATGCCAGCGCATAGCCATAGGCGCCCATCCAGTCGAGGTAGGAATAGCCCCAGCCGAGCGGCATCGCCGGCTCTGGCAGGCCTGACATGTCGCCCTGTCCGCCAAAAGCCGCGGCGACTGGTCCAACGGTACGCATACGCCCGTAGATTCCATGCGTCCCCATACCGGATTGCTGGATGTAAATGATATCGGGCCGGATGCTTTTCATGACGTCGTAGCCGAGCCCGAGGCGTTGGAGCACGCCGGGTGAAAATCCCTCGGCGACGACGTCGCAGACACGCACGAGATCCTTGGCGATCTGCAGACCCTTTGGATGACGGATATTCAACGAGATGCCGCGTTTGCCGGCGTTTTTGTTGTTGAACTGACCACCCATGTCGGGGTCGCGCACACCCGGCAATGGGCCGGTCGCCGCGTCGCGTGCAGCACGGCCACCGACCGGCGCCATCGCGGCGAGCCGCGTATCGGGATTGTCCTTCCACTCCACCTTGAAGCTTTCCGCACCCATTGCGGCCAAAAAACGGGTGCCGCCGGCGGACGCTAGGAACCAGGCGAAATCGAGAATTTTTATGCCCTGCAGAGGGAACGGCTTGTTGTGCAATGCCGACAGTCGCGGGTTTATCACAATGCGCGGCTCGACTGGCACGCAAGGCCGCCGGACCGCGTCGCTCAGAACCGCTTCTGTGTCTTCACCTAGCAGCGGCGCGCGGCGGCCGACTTGCCAGCTGGTCTTGGTGGCCAGCCACTTGCTAGTAGGATAGCGGAAGCTGCGGCCGAGTTCCGGGTGATCGATATCCGCAAAGGTCTTACGCGTCAGCCAATGCTCGTCAAGCGCGTTCTCGTGCGGCTTGCGCAGTGGCGCCCAGAGCAGGCCCGCATCCTGCGCGTCGCGCCACGGCATGTCGGCATAGGTCCAGGCGCGCACAAAGCGCTGCACGACATCGAGCATGTGCGCGCGCGCCGCATCACTGGCGGCCGTGCCCGGCACCTGACGTGCCCTCAGATCGGCGTCGGGCGGCGGCGGCTGCAGATCGGCCTGCGCGCCGTATTTCGACAAGAGCGGCACCAGGTTCTTCAAATCACGCGCACCCATGCCGTGGGTGATGAACCAGCGCCCGTCCTTGGTGTGGCAGATGCCGGGCGAATGGTTCGGAGTCTCGGCGGCGTGGCGGTTGGTCAGCCGCCACAATGGCACGCGCCGCATCACCCAATACATGATGTCCTGCTCAGGATTTTTGGACACCGCTTCGTGTACCGCGACCGAAATATCCTGTCCCTGGCCGCTGCGGTGGCGGTGGATCAGCGCGGCGATGATCCCGGTCGCCAATTGCTCGCCGGCAATGTGATAGGCGTGCCAGACCTGCGGTGCTATCGGGGGCGTATCGTATTCGAGATTCGGATCCGGGTCGTAGCCGCAATTCATCATGACGCCGCCAAGTGCCAGATGGATCAGGTCCGAGCTCCTGAAATCCCGCCACGGCCCATCATCGCCGAACGGCGTCATCCGGGCGGTGACCAACGCCGGGAAGCGCGCGGCGACCGCAGTGAGATCGAGCCCGAGCGCCTCGTTCAGCGCGCCGCAGCTCGCATCGAGCAAGACATCGGCGCCACCAAACAGACGAAGCATCTGCTCGCGTGCCGACGGCTCTCGTAAGTCCAGCACGACAGATTTCTTGTTACGGTTGTAATTCCAGAAAAACAGCGAGCGCTCCGGGCCGGGTTTATCGTCGAAAAACGGACCGATCCGTCGCGTCGTGCTGCCTTCCGGCGGTTCGATCTTGATGACCTCGGCGCCGAGGCCGGCGAGCAGCAGCCCGGTATATTCGGCGCGTTCGTCGGCCACCTCGATCACCCGCAGCCCGGTGAGCATGCCGGGGCCGGCGTTGCCCATCATCTCGCCCGGTCCGCGTGCCAAGGTGCTGGCCTTCGTCATCGTTTAATCCTCGTTAATATTTACCCGAGCATTTGCGCGGCACTTTGGCACGCGAAGCGGCGGCCCGACAAGCGGCGGGTGCCGTCGCTTTCTATGCCCGCTAGATCGTTGAATGCCGTCGCATCTTTCGAGATTTTCCTGCTAATGTCGACGGCCGTTGGAGCGGTAATGTGAACGACCCTAGCCCGTCGAAAGCGTCGACTGCACCTCTTGCTATCGCGCCCGCCCCGCATGACGCGAAGCGATGTGTGCTGGCCATCTGCACCGTGTCGTTTGTCACTTTTTGTGCGCTCATCCCGTTTGCCCGTGTCCCTTTGCCTCGCATCGAAGCCTTCATTCCGATCTATGATTCGACTTTGGCGCTGAATAATATGGTGACTACCGGCTTCCTGCTCGTCGGATTCAGCAGATCACGATTGCGAGCCGTCCTGATTCTTGCAGGCGCGTACCTCTTTATCTCGCTGATGTCGGTCCTGCACATGCTGACCTTTCCCGGTCTGTTTTCGAGCAGCGGTCTGCTCGGCGCCGATCCACAGACTAGCGCCTGGCTCGATACTTTCCGGCGCGGCGGCTTTCCCGTATTGATGATTTGTTATGCGCTGATGAACCGGCGCAAGACGGAGAGCGGGCGGTCCAGCGCGAACACACCTGCGGAAATCATGGCGGCCGCCGCCGGTGCTGTTGCTGGCGTCTGCCTGCTTACCCTTCTCGCCACCAAAGGTCATCAGCTCTTGCCCCAAACTATGAACGACGGCGAATACGCGACCGCGATGCTGGCCGTGAACGCGGGAGTTTGGGTGCTCAGTCTCGCTGCTCTGGGGGTTTTGGGTTCGCGTCGTCCATACTCTGTACTTGATGTGTGGCTGATGCTCGTCCTCTGTGCTTGGACGTTCGATGTGGGCCTCAGTACGGTTATCAGCACGGGAGGCTCCGATATCGGCTTTTATGCCGGCCGTCTTTACAGTCTGTTTGCCGCGAGCGTTTTGTCGTTTGTTCTCATTGTCGAGGCGCGGCGTCTTTACGGCCATCTTGATGAGGCTCTGGCGATCGCGGAGAAACGCAACATCGAGCTTGCGCGCTCGCGTGAGGAGCTCGCTCAAGCCCAACGGCTCGAGGCTATAGGGCAGCTGACCGGCGGCGTCGCGCACGACTTCAACAACCTCCTGACCGTCGTCATCGGCAATCTCAATCTGGTCTTGGGTGCGCGAGGCGACCCCGAGAAAATCGAGCGCTGGGCGCAAAACGCGTTGAAAGCGGCGCAACGTGGAGAACACCTCGTCCGTCAGCTCCTAACCTACGCGCGAAGGCAGATCAGTTATCCGCAGACCGTCAACCTCAACCAGCTGATCGCCAATATCGAAAACCTGATGCATCGGGTCATCGGGGAGCAGATCGAAGTGGTCACGGTGCTGAGCCCGGTTCTCGCTCCGGTCCAGATCGATCCGGCGCAATTTGAGACGGCGATTCTTAACCTCACGATCAATTCCCGGGACGCGATGACGGGTGGCGGACGGATCACGATCGAGACACAGAACATGATCGTCGACCCCCAGCACGCCGCCACCGATGCCGAGGTAACACCGGGCCTCTATGTCATGATCGCGGTGAGCGATACCGGGGCCGGGATGACGCCGGCGGTATTGACCAGAGCGTTCGATCCGTTCTTCACGACAAAGGAAGTCGGCAAGGGATCGGGGCTTGGGCTCAGTCAGGTCTACGGGTTCGCAAAGACAGCCGGCGGCCACGTTAAAATCTACAGCGAGATCGGTATTGGAACGACAGTGAAACTGTATCTGCCGCAGTCGTCCGATCGGTCTATCCTGCCAGGGCCCGAAGCCGATTCTGCGTCGTTGCGCCCGGCGAGTGGTCACGAAACGATCCTCGTGGTTGAAGACGATGAAGACGTTCTCGCCGTCACGTCCGAGAGTCTGCGGGAACTCGGCTACCGGGTCGTGACCGCCGTCGACGCCGCGCGGGCGCTGGAAATATTGAGGGGTGATCAACCGATTGACGTGTTGTTTTCGGACGTAATCATCCCCGGAGGCACCAATGGTGCGCAGCTCGCCGTGAAGGCCCGTCGCGTCCGGCCGGACCTCAAGGTGCTGCTGACCTCAGGGTACACTGCAACCGCTCTTAGCCTCGAGCACGGGCTACCCGACAACCTGAACGTCGTGAGCAAACCTTATCAGCGCGAGGAACTGGCAACGAGGCTCAGGCTGGTGATCGGCGGATAGGCGCCCAATGCCAACGCCGCTAGCCTTCGTCCCACAGCGCGGATCAGCTGCCGTTGCCTCGGATCGGGCAATCTGCCGAACCCGGCCGCGAGATTGTCTTTCAGGCGCTCGGGTTTGCCGGTCGACGGGATCGGGGGAGTCAGCAACGCGGCAGCCGGAATTGATCAGCGTCCGGCTGCACCCTCTCCCGGGGCAGAAGCCGCACCAAATTCCTGCAGCAAGGCGTCGCGCACGGTGTCGAGGTCGAGCCCGTGCTCGGCGATCAGCGGGCTCGTCTCGACGATAATGTCGTCGATGTCGCCGATCAGTTTGAGGCGCTTGTAGAGATCCACGCTGTGCAGGCCCAGCCCCTCGCCGAGGATCTCCATGAAGTTGACGACCTCGAAGCTGCGCCCGTCGCCGACATCGCACATCTCGCGATGGCAGGCGTGATAGATCGTCGCCAAGGTGGTCACCCCGGCATCGGCGACAGCGGCGAGCTCGCGCTGGACGAGCTCGCGCTTGAAGGCCGGTAATACCGCCAGGCTATTGGCCTGGGTTCCGACGCGCGGCACATCGATCTCGACCAGTTCGACGCCCGGAATGATCGAAAGAAGCCTGCGCACTGCCGCCTGCACCGACGGCAACACCGGCCGCTCGTGCAAGGCTACCCGCTTGTCGACGCGATGCGTCATCAGAGGGGCGAGCGCTTCGGCATGGTCGGCGAGAAAGACCAGAAACGGATTGAGATCGAACGGCCGCGCGCCAAAGCGCTCCTCATAGCTCGGCAATGCCACTTCGCCGATCTGCACCTGGCAGCTCGGGCACCACGACAGCACGGTCGAGGTGCCTGCCGCCGCGAGCCCGTCGATAGTCGTATAGCCGACCCGCGCGGTGTTGGCGAAATCGCCTTCGCGAAACTGATAGACGCCGCAACACTGCCCGGGCCCGCCCATGACCTCATAATCGACGGCGAGAAGATCGAGGGTATCGAGGCACAATAGCGCGATGTGCGGGGTCTTCAGGATGTTGCAGCCGGTGTAGAACACGACATCGGGCGGGGTCCGGCGCGCCGCCTCCGACTGTCCTCGGACGCGGGCCAACGTGTCCGGCGGCAATTGCAGCCGTGACAGGATGCGGACCCCGCGGCTCATCGTCTGAAAGCCCTGCCGCCAGCGGGTGTTGAGCGGTTTGTCGCCGGCTAGCGCCCGGGCAAAGCCGCGGGCGAGCTGCACCATAAAACGCGTGTTGATGCCTTCGGGGCAGGCCGGGATGCAATTTCCGCTGCCGCTGCACACCGAAGCCCACCGGGCCGCATCGGCGTTCCCCGGACCGCCGGTGATCAAATTGACGATGCCGGTGGTGGTCTCCGCGGCATCGGCGTCGCCGAGCCCGGCCGGCGCCACCATCGGGCAGGCGCGAAAGCAGGCGCCACAGTGCGTGCAGGCATCGGCGATCGCCTCGCCCCGCGCCCTGAAATCCTCGAGATACCCGGCTGTTTCGGCGCTGTTGTTCATGCCGTCACCAAGATTACTCGCGTGCCCAGGTTATCGCAGGATGTTGGATAAGCAAAGCCGAACCGAATGCTAGGGCAGGTGGAAAGGCACCTGCGCGAAGGAGTTATGCGACTTTCGAGAATTGGAGATTACGCGACTTGAGGAACCGGGCGGCCGGCACGGATGCAATCTGATGCACGGAGACTATGCGGATGACCGAGCCTCTGCATCCCGCCGATAGACCTCGAAGATCGCTTTGCCGATCAAAGATGGTTCCGCCTCCGCGCATTGTGCGAAGACCTTCGCGCGCACGGTCTGTATTTCCGCAGAAGTCGGCAAAGCGCTGCTCGCGAACTCGATCAAGTGTGCCGCCAGCCGAGTCTTCCCGGCTTCAGCAAGCGCCTTCGAGCGGCCGGCCAGCGCTGTGGCACCACCAGCTAGGGCCGCGATCTCGCCCGCCAACTCGGCCAATGGCGCGGGTTTAAGATGAGCAGGATTTCCGTCGAACCACCCGGCATAGAGATGCCAGATGCCGCGGACGACGAACTCCGGATCGTCGTATTTTGGCAACAAATACGGCTTCGCCAGCATCTCCGCCGGCGCGCGCACCGAGTGCACAATCTCGTCCAGCGACCTTCCTTTGTTGATCAGCTCCAGAGTCTGACGGGTCAGGCTCTCAAGGACCTCAGCACTATCGTCGAGCACCTGGGCTGCTCGCTCGCCGCCGAAGATGACTGGACCGTGGCCCGGAATCAGCACCTCCGGCTTCACTGCCTGCATCCGTCGCAAGACGGCAGCCCAGTCCGGCGCGTAGCGCTGGACCTTCCGCGGATTACCCGCATTCTGGAATACCCAGATCACAAAGTCCCCGCTAGCCAGAACGCGGTGTGCGGGTAACCACACGAAGGTGGCGTCATCGGTTTCGCCCCGCCCGTGAAACAGCTCAAACCTCTCGCCGCCCATCGTCAGGGACAGCGTGTCGTCGTAAACCTGATCAGGGGGCCGTTGACCGACGGGGTAAACGTAGTCCGGATAATTGAACTGCTGGCCCTGAACGATGCTGTTAAACCCATGCGATGCTTCATAACGACTCAACCGGCGCAGCACGTTTCTATGAGCAATGATGCGCGGCCTCGGCATGCCCCTTGCATCAGACTCCTCGTCAATAACCTTGATGCCGCTTGTGTGGTCAATATGGCCATGGGTGTAGATCACGGTGTGAATGGGGCTATTGTCCCACCGCCGGACAGCGGCGAGGGTCTTGCCTGCTGTGTCCGGTTTAGCCGTGTCTATCAACACCAACCCGGCTGTAGTGCGGATGACGGTGACGGAGCCGCAAAAGTAGGTCGTATGGACGGAGATGATGTTTTCGGAGATGGATGTCACAGCGCCCTCGGAGACGGCCTCCGTCCACTCTTCCATCGGTGCCGTGCCGTTCCAGAGCCGCTCGAAAAGCTGGTCCTGTTCCATTGCGCTCATCCCCAGTCGCGTGAGCCTGTCCGGTGATAGCGCGAGAAGGCATAGTCGACCAAGGGCGGCGGGTGCAAATCTCAAGAATTCTGAGTTATCCGAATACCCCTGTAAGGTGCGAGTCGGCGTATTGCTCTTTGGTGGAGACGCGTCGATGAAGAGAGCAGGCGAAGACCACAAACATTGGTCACAGGTCGCCGAGGAGTGGGTCGCGTGGGCGCGTAAGCCGAACCATGATGCTTTTTGGGCCTATCGGGCTTCGTTGGCCGCATTCATTGGTCGTGGGAACGGCAAGGCGTTAGACGTGGGTTGCGGAGAGGGGCGCATCTCGCGTGAGTTGACGGCTTGCGGCTTCCAGGTGACCGCGGTCGATCCCGTCAGCCGGCTCGTCAGGGCCGCCATCGAAACTCAGTCCGCTCGGAATTACGCTGTGGCATCGGCAGCTGAGCTGCCATTCGAAAATGCGCAATTTGATCTCGTTGTCGCTTACAATGTCCTGATGGATGTCGAGGACGTTCCGGGGGCATTGAAGGAATTCAAACGTGTGATACTTCCGACGGGACAGCTGATCATTTCTGTTTGTCATCCATTTGTGGATCGTGGGCGCTTCGCCAGCAAAGAGATGAACTCCCCTTTTGTTGTCGAAGGGACTTACTTCGGCAGGCAACGCTTTGAAGGTGTGGAGGAGCGCGACGGCCTGAGCATGCATTTTGCCGGCTGGAGTCACCCTCTCGAAGCTTACGGGATAGCGCTGGAGGAAGCAGGATTCGCGATCACGTCACTTCGTGAACCTGTCCCTGATTTGGATCATGGACGGAACCACATGGCGCGTTGGCTTCGCATGCCGCTGTTCCTTTGGCTAAAGGCGCGAGCGCTGGCATTCTGAACAGCTGGATCAGAATCATCCGCAGGCGTGCAAAACCCAAGACTGCTGCACCGGCCAGAACATCTACCGCGAGAGGGTGACCGGCGCGCGGGCCGACCGGCGCGAGCTTAACCGGATGCTCGGCAAGCTGCCCCCCGGCGACGTGGTGACGATTACGCGGATCGACCGCCTCGCCCGCAGCACCTTCGATCTGTTTGGCATCGTCAAGCGCATCGTGGACGCCAAGGCGCAGTTCCGATCCTTGGCGGAACCGTGGGCCGACACCGGCACCAGCACTGGGCGCTTGATGCTGGCGGTACTCGGAGGCCTCGCGGATGTGGAGCGCGATTTGATCCGAACCCGCACAGCCGAAGGCCGGAGCCGCGCCAAGGCCCAAGGAAAGCACATGGGGCGGCCCCCTACTCTCAACCCGTCGCAGCTGAAAGAGGCCACTCGACGGCGCGCGCAGGGCGCTACGCTCCAAGAATTGGCGAACAGCTACAACGTCGGGATATCAACCATCCGCCGCGTCACGCGCGCCGCATGAGCAGCCTGATGCAAACCGCCGGTACACGACTTTCACAGAGACTCGACCTTATCGATAGAATTGGCCGCACGCTTCAGTCTCGATACACTTTTACCGACCTCGACCTGTACCTAGCGGAATCTAAAATCTCTCCGCCGAAAGATGCAACGCGAGGCAGCAAATGGGTTTACACCAAGGAAGCACTTCGCGATGTGCCTCTCGATAGCGTAACCAAAATCGCCGAGGATTTGGGGCTTGAGCAGGAAATTCGCGCCGCGCACGGCGTCAGCACCGCGCCGCGCAACTGGTAGGGTACGAACAAGTTCCGGCTCTTCATTAGCCACATCGCGAAACACAAAGACCGAGCGACCCGGTTAAGAGAATGCCTCGCTCCCTACGCGATCAGCGGCTTTGTCGCGCACGAGGACATTCACCCCACGCTCGAATGGGAGAAAGACATCGAGCGCGCCTTGTACACTATGGATGCCTTTCTAGCGATCCACACCCCCGGTTTTAAGGATAGCTTTTGGACGCAACAGGAGATCGGCTTTGCTGTCGGTCGCGGCGTGAAGATCATTTCATTTAAAATGGGCGAAGACCCGACCGGATTTATTTCCAAACACCAAGCCCTCCCCCGCAGAGGTCGCACAGCGGAAGAAATAGCACGCGAGGTTGATGCTATTCTCGCTGATGATCCACTGACAGCAGGAAAACTGGATTCAGCCAAACGAAGCAATGGGCTCATTACCGACGACGATATACCCTTCTGAGGCAGCAATTTTTCCATAAAGTCCCTTCGGGCCGCAGGCGCGCTCCCTGCTTGCCCGAAAGCGTGCGGCCAACTAGGCCCGACCGCCACCGCGCGAAAGGAAATCTTAAACCGAACAGGCAAACACTTTATCGACAGGAGTTACAGAGAATTTTCGAGACGCCGGGCAAGACTTGATGGCGTACTCACAGCGGACGGTGAGCATGAATTTCGGAGAAACGCTAAAAAACGTCGGGATTGCACTCGGCGGTTTATTGGTAATGGCCGCCCTGTTTTGTCTTGCGATGATCTTCATCGTTGGAGCAACCGCCGTAAGTGAGTGGGTTGCGCCGTGGTTCCCTGTTGTATTTTGGAGTAGCCTTCTAATCTCGTTCTTTATCTTCGGGCCTCTATCACTGATTCCACCTACTCGATTTATCGCTGCCATTGGCTTTGTAATCGCATCTTTTGTTTTCGGCGCAATGATGTGGTGTTGTGGACTCGGCGTTACCTATGAGGCATGGGGAATCGGGGGGGTGATCATCGGCCTGGGATCGCTGGCATCGGAATCGTGCCGGTTGCCATGCTAGCAGTGCTCCTTCATGGTGAGTGGCAAGCCCTGATCGTTTTTGTGATTTTGATTGTCCTGATCTTCGGACTTCGAGGGCTGGGTTTTTGGCTTGCGAAAAAGGTCGATCAAAGAGCGGCGAGATTGTCATTTCAGCGGGAGACGCAAGCCGCCTGATTTTCCAAGAATGCGAGTTAATCAGACGTTTTTGATCACACCGCTTTGCCGAGGCCGAGTAGCTCGGGGTTCGAGTAGCAACGGAACAGAAAATCTCGGTACCGGGCGCACCATGGTTCGCCCGTCTTCGCTTGTACTATTGCTTTGCTGATGGTTGCTCTTGAACGCATTGGTAATGACTGCTGTGTCCTGTTTTGGTGTGTCCTGTTTTGGGTGTCTCCAACATCACCCGCGCCCCGTCTAGCAATTCGTCCGCCCCCCGTCTGTGCATTCGCACCTGGGGCGTCATATGGTGCACCCCATCCGCGACGCAGAGCCGTTGAAATCAACCCTTAGGCGCTCATATCTGGCTCATGAGCGAAATTACATGGACCCCCACCAGATGAGCAATAGCGGTGTCAACCGGGCGGAAGCGGAAGCATTCCGCAGAAACGAGGCCAAATGGTCGAAACCGTTATGGGCGGCAGGCTGGAACGGGATTCCGAGCATCATCATCGAGAAGCAAGAGGCGCTTGGGTTGGATGCTCTCGATATGAACATCATCGTGCACCTTTCGAATTATTGGTGGCACCCGGACAACCTTCCCTGCCCCACGGTCGAGAGGATTGCCAAAGCCATTGGTGTCAAACCCCGCACCGTCCAAAAGCGTGTAACCGCGTTGCAGGCGGCTGGCCTGCTCACTCGCATCGAGCGCCGCAAAACGCGGTTCGGCAGCGACACAAACCTTTATAGCTTCGAAGGCCTTATCAAAGCGGCCCTTCCCTACGCAGAAGAGAAACTCGCTGAGCGCGAACAAAGAAAGCAGGCTGAAAACGACAGGATTGCGCGCAAGAGGCCGAAGCTCAAGGTTGTCGAAGGCGACAAGAATTGATTTGAGATTCGCGGCGTAGCTCAGCGGATAGAGCGTCCCACTGGCTACATATCTAGACGGCTGAGCACCTCTAGTTATGGGTGGGGAGGTCGCAGGTTCAAGTCCTGCCGCCGCGTCCAATAACAAATTATCGAGTGCCTTTGCACCTAGACTTTCTGCCGTTCTCCGAGTTGGGGTTCGAGTTGATTGCCGTGTCCCCGCAGCGTGACCGGTCCCTGTTGCCAGACGGACACCGCCGAGTACTCTAGGCCGGTGATCTCGTCAGCAACCATCATATACCCGCTGCCGACTGATACCGAAGACGAGGTTGTAGCGGTTGGCGCAACAACTGCCGCCGCGATATGTGGAGAAGGCAACTCTCCACCATTTGAAAACCCCACCATAAAAGCGATGGCAAATCCGCACCGACACAACAACTTACCGCACGCTTTGCACGAACTGATGCCCATGATCTCAACAATACAAAGGTTAAAGTTGCGCTATAGATAAGTGCGTAAAAGCAAAGGTCAATCCCGTTGAACACCGGCCCCCGCTCACGCCGAAACGGCGTGAATTTTCCATATGTGGACGGCCCCCTCCTTGCAAGGTGTTTTGCGGTGCTTTGATCAGATCGCTTGCGTCCATATGTCCGGCCTGTTTGCGCGCTCGCACATGAACGCTGGCCAAGATGGGCTCCGCGACAAGAGTTCCAAACAGAACGGCGACCTCATAGACGGCCACTGGAAAATACGGAATGTCTCTCGTCGTGGATCGATTGATCACGCCATCTGTTCATTCTTGCAAGTTCTGGCATCGGCTCAGCACGGTTGCAGTTGAAGTTGCGCCCCGTGTCTGGCTGATCTCTAGGCTGCGCCCGGCAACGCGGCGGGCGCCGCTTTTGCGGCATAGTTTTCCCCCGTAACCATCAGTTTCCAGGCGATGCGCGCCGTCTTGTTGGCCAGCGCCACGGCGGCCAATTTCGGCGACTTGCGTTTGAGGAGTTCGGTGAGCCAAGGCGACGGCCTGCCGCCGCGCTGAGCATGCTGGATCACGGTCGTAGCCCCGACCACCAACACGCTGCGCAATCCTTCGTCGCCGGCTCGCGTGATCCCGCCGAGCCTGAGCTTGCCGGCAGTCGAATGATCTTTCGGCGTCAAGCCGATCCAGGCCGCGAACTGGCGTCCGGATCGGAATAGCTCAGGCTCCGGGGTCTTCATTTTGAGTAGCACCGCTTGAGTAGCACCGCGCCGATCGGGCCGACGCCGGGGATCTTGACGAGCCGTCGGCTGCATTCATCGGCGCGATGCCAAGCGATGAGCCTGGCATCGACCTCGTCGATTTGCGCTTGCAGTTGCGCATATTCCTTGGCCTGGGCCGCGAACAGCTCCCGAGCTAAGGCGGGCAGGTTCTCATCGGCTTGGATGCGCTCGAGCAGCACAGAGAGATGAGCCCTCCCCTTGGCGGCGGTAAAGCCGAACTCGCCCGCATAACCACGGATGGCGTTGGTCAACTGCGTGCGATTGCGGATCAGCCGGTCACGTACGCCCACCAGCATCAACGCCGCTTGCTGCTCAGCCGTCTTCACCGGCACGAAGCGCATCGTCGGCCGGCTCATCGCCTCGCAAAGCGCTTCCGCGTCTGCCGCATCGTTCTTGCCGCGCTTGAGGTACGGCTTGATCAGCTGCGGCGCGATCAACTTCACCGAATGCCCATACGATTGCAGCAGCCGCGCACAATGGTGGCTTGCACTGCAGGCTTCTATTGCAATCACCGTCGGCGCAAGCTTCTGGACGAATGCCAACATTTCTTTGCGTCGCAGCTTCTTCCGCAGAACCGGCTGCTCGGCGCTGTTCACTCCGTGAAGCTGGAAAATGTGTTTCGACGTATCCATACCAATTCGGCTAATCTGTTCCACGGACGGCCTCCTTTGTCTGAGATCTACAACGACCTCATTCTGGCACGCTTGATGCCGTCGGGGGCCGTCCACACCAACAGAATGCCGGTTCTACGGCAAAGGTCGCGAAGGGTCAGCGTTTCAACGTAATCAGCTCATTTGCCGGTGTGTGCTCATGGATCGGCCTCTGGCATCATAGCGACACCCTTGACGTGAACATAACAAGAACGCATACTGGGAGGCTTTTCCCTCAAGCTGTGCCACTAGAATGTCGCCGATGCCGGAAATTGTTGCCGCTTCACCTGCTTCGTCCTGCTACCCGCTGCTTTTTGAAAGCGGAATCCAAGAATTTCAAATATTTGATCCTGATCCCTCCGCTCCTCAGGCGCGTGCGCGCGCGAGGGGCGTACGGCCGACCCCGATTTTACAGTGGGATGACCAGCAATGTGTCGATCTTCTGGCTGTCGAGAACGACGAGGCGCTCGATAAAGCGGTAGGGCTTGCTGGTCAGGTCGATCCGGTCGAGATAGCGGCCGGCGGCAAAGAGGCTCATCTCGCCGTCATGCATGATCCGCACGGCGATAAAGTTCGAATGCGCCTGCGCCACCGTCGCATCGATCCCTTCGACACGGATCGGGCCGACGATGTGGCGGTAGCGGTGCGGCTCGAAGATGTTGGCGCGCCTCAGTGCCGTCACCCGATCGACCAGCATGCCGCGCGATGCCGCATAGACGACGCCATGCGGCAATCCCGCCTCGTGGCTGGCCCGGCTGGTGATCAGGTAGCGGCACTGCTCGACAAAGAAATCCGGCCACTCCTCGAGCCGGTCTTCGTCGATGCAGTCGACATAGGCGGCGATCAGCTCATGGACGCCGAGCCGCACGGCTAAATCGTTCATGGCACAAAATTCATCAGTCGCCGATCAGCGCGCGGTATTTCTTCCAGAAGCCACGGATCGCCGCTTCGCTGGAGCGGAAAGGCTGCGACTGGGCGTCATAGCCGCCCATGATCACGACCCCGCTGTCGTCGTCGTTGAAGCGCAATGCGCGTTGCACAAAACCGCCGACGCAGCCATCCTCCATCGCGATGTAGCCGGCCGCACCGACAAGGTTGCCCTGCCGCAGGCGCCGCTCGGTCATTGCCTCGTCGTCATCTTCGAAGCCGAGATGGACCCATTCGAGCTCGGTCTTGTCGACACCGCGCGGCCGGATCGCCCGGACCGCGATCGTATTGCGGATCTGCTGCAATATCATGTTCGGGAAGATCGTCAGGATCTGCACCGAGACGCTGTCGCCGTATTCGTCGACCGATTCGATCACCGAAGGGTCTTCGAGCCGCAGATCGGTATCCGAGCGCAGCCCCTCGCGCTTGTAGTCGGCGTCTTCGGCGGCGTAGTCGAGCTTGGCCTGGCTGAAATGATGGCCGCCGCTGTCGTCGATATGGATGCCGCCGGGCATGCTCAGCCGATTGATGCGAAACGTCGTCAAAAACGAATGCAGTATGCTGGCGTGGTAAGTGTCCTTGGTGTTTTCGGCATAGAGCTTCCAGTTGTTCGGCAACACCTGGGTGCTGCGGCCGAGAATGCGGGCCGGACGGTTCAGCACCCGGCGAATCCCGCCGATGACCTGTGGTCCGAGATAGCTTTCGAGATCGGGCGCGTCGTTGCGGAACGACCCGAAGACGAGGCCGGCGAGCTCGGCCACTCGCAAGGGCGTCAGGTCGTGCTCGTCCTTGCGGAATTCGGGCGGCATCCCGCCCTGGCGCTTGACACCGCGCTCAAACGCGACACCGGTCAATCTGCCGGTCAGGTCATAGGTCCAGCCGTGGTAGATGCACTTGATCTCTTTGACGTTGCCCTGCCGCTCGAGACACAGCAGGTTGCCGCGATGCACGCACCGGTTAGGGAAGGCATTGATCTTGCCTGCGTTGTCGCGGGTTACGATCACCGCGGTCTCGCCGATCGTCGTCGCAACGTAATCGCCAGGGTTGGCGATCTCGGTCGCAAGACACAGAAAGCTCCAGGTCGGGCCCTTGAAGATCCGCTCCTGCTCGAGCCGGTATTGCTCGGGATCGGTATAGAGCCGGAAGGGGATCGCGGTGAGCCCGTTCGAAGGCCACGGAACACCCCGCATCGCATCGGCGCCGAGCTCTGACATGTCGCTGCCCTCCTCCTCGGGTAATGGCAGCCATGATAGCAGCAGGACGGCGGCGAGGGGAAATTCGCTTGCCGCGACCATGCCGATGCCCGACCATCCCCCCTCCCCTCCCTCCCCCGGGAGGGTTAGGGTGAGGGTATACCGCCGGAGGACTCGGCATGGACGATCTCTATCTGCGCAGCGGCATCTTTCTGGCGCCGTTCCACAATCACAACGAAAACCCGACATTGTCGATCGAGCGCGACCTCGAGCTGCTCGAGCACCTCGACCGGCTGAACTATCACGAGGCGTGGATCGGCGAGCACCATTCGGGCGGGTTCGAGCTGATCGCCTGCCCCGAGATGTTCATCGCCGCGGCGGCACAGCGCACCCGCCACATCCGGCTCGGCACCGGTGTCGTCTCCTTGCCCTATCACAACCCGTTCATGCTCGCCGACCGCATGGTGCAGCTCGACCATATGACGCGCGGCCGGGCGATGTTCGGGGTCGGCCCGGGGGCCCTCGTCCATGACGCACTGAAGATCGGCATCGATCCCGGCGCCCAGCGCAAAATGATGAACGAGGCGCTCGAGGTCATCATTCCGCTATTGCGCGGCGAGATGGTCAACCGCAAGACCGACTGGTTCAACTTGACCGACGCGCAATTGCAACTGCGCCCCTATACCCAGCCAACGATGGAGTTGGCGGTCGCGGCAGCGCGCTCGCCGTCGGGGTCTTTGCTGGCCGGCAAGCACGGCATCGGCATGTTGTCGATCGGCGGCACGGCGCCGGCACAGATGGAGCGTCACACCGCCAATTGGGGGCTCTACGAAGAGACCGCGCGCGCCAACGGGCATACGCCGAACCGCAAAGACTGGCGCGTCGTCGGGTTTTTCCACATCGCCGAGACCCGCGAGCAGGCGCGCAAAAATGTCCAATTCGGGGTACAGGCCTTCGCGAACTACTTCCGCGACATCGCGACCTTCCCGATCATCCCGCCCGATGTCGGCGATCCGACCGAGTGGCTGATCGAGACCGGGACTGCCTGCATCGGCACCCCGGACGACGGGGTCGCCTATATCGACCGGCTGGTCAAGGGCTCAGGCGGATTTGGCGTGCTGTGCGAGCTGGCGCAGAACTGGGCCGACTGGGACGCGACCAAAAAGCACTACGAACTGATGGCGCGTTTCGTCCACCCGCACTTCCAGAAGAGCCGGGACCTGTTGCGTGCCAGCTACGATTTCGCCGTGCAACACCATGAGGATTTCCTCGAACAGGCGAGTGCAGCGATCCAGGCCGAGATCGACCGGCACGCCACCCGCCATGCGGCCGAAGCGAAAAGAACCGCGGCGGAGTAGACCGCTTTTCGAGGGTTACGCTGGCTGCGGGTGCCACCACCGCCCGGCGACGACCAGCCCGCGCGTTTTGAGCCGTTGCCGGTCCTTTCGGATTTCTCCGAGGACATCGCGGTATTCGAAGTCGCCCTCGACGAGTTCGAGGACGGTCGCATCACCGGCCGCGCCGATTGCGAGCCTTCCGATGTCGGTCCGGCCGAGTGCCGCCGCCGGGGCAGCGGCGCTTGCCCGGATTACCTCGACCAGCTCCATTCCGAGGCACAGGAATTTAGACATCGTCACCAGCTGGTCGAAGGCAGGCCCGTTGATGCTCAAAGTGTGGACGTCGCTGCTGATGACGTCCGGCAGAAAGCCCGCGGCCAGCATCGCCTCGGCCGTGCGAAAGCCAAATGAGCCGCTGCCGTGACCGATGTCGAAGACCACACCGCGCCGGCGCGCTTCGAGGACCTCCTCGCGGACCCGTCCGTCTCCTTCGACCGGGGCGTTCGGGAATGGGCGGAAGCAGTGTGTCAGGATGTCACCGCGGCGCAGGCGCGAGAGCACTTCGAGCCGGCTCGGCGGCGGGTTGTCGAGATGCGCCATGACCGGGAGCCCGGTCTCGGTCGCGACTTCGAGCGCGATATCGAGGGGTGCCACCCCCGAGGCGCCCCCGGCATTGCGCCCGACCCGCACTTTGACGCCGGCGATTAGCTCGCGGTTAGCCCTGATGACGCGCACGCATTCGCGCGGGTCGAGGAGCCGCAGATCGGCGCATTCGCCGACCATCACACTCGCACCGAACGCAAAGATGCCGGGAAAGGAGATATTGAGGAACGGGATGATGCGTAGTGGTGAGGGCTCGATCACGTGGCGGCGAAAACCATGGAAATTGCCGGGACCGGCGCTGCCGGCATCGACAAAGGTCGTAGTTCCGCTGCGCCGAGCCACCTCGGCTGCATCGACGCCGAGTGAGGTTCCGCCCCAATAGACGTGCGTGTGGAGATCGATCAGCCCGGGCACCACCAGGAGGCCGCGCACAACCACGATTTCGGCCCCGCCGTCGGCGAGGTCGCTCCCGATACCGGTCACCTTCCCGCCGCCGAAGGCAACATCGGCCGTCTCGTCGCGGCCGCTTGCCGGATCGATGACACGGCCGCCTCTGAGGATCAAATCGGTCATAGCGCGCCTCAGTCAAAACCGGGCGGTGGAACAAAGCCGCGATAGGCTTGTTCGAGCAGGCGGGCGAAAGCAATGCAGCTCTTGTCGCCGTATTGCGGGCCAACGATCTGCACACCGATCGGTAGCCCATTCGCCGTGAGCCCGGCCGGGGCGACGGTGGCCGGCAAATAGACTAGGCCGCACAGCCCTGCCCAGAACAAATCGTTAATCGTCGGCGACGGCTTGCCGTTGATTTGGATCATGCGCTTCCAGCGCTCGCCCTCGTGATCGTGATCGTGCGGGTACGCCGCTCCTGCCGTGACCGGGCAAAGCAGCAGATCATAATCGTGAAAGAACTCGGCCCACCTGAGCCGCAGCCGATGCCGCTCCTCATTGCCGGCGAGCCAATCCCGGTGAGTGAGGGCTACACCCCTCGTCATGCGGGCAAAGTAGCTCTGATCGGCCGGAACGAGCCCATGCGCGGCCTCGACATGGCGCTCGAAGTCTTCCGGCGTCAACCGGCGGGAGGTGGCCGCGCGCAACAGGCTGATGTAGAGGGCGTGGAGTTCCGCCGTGTCGATGTCCGGGCGCGCCCGATCGCTGACTCGAACCCCTTGCCTAATGAGGAAATCTACGAGGTGCTGTAGAATGTCCTGCACCTCGCGATCGACCTCGCAGTCCGGATCGTCGAGTATTACCGCGATGCGGTAATCGGACAACGCAGTGCCGCGCGGTGCCGCGAGCTCGAGTCGCCAGCCCATCGCCTCGATCGGGTCCGGTCCCGCAATGATGTCGAGTGCCAGAGCGAGATCCTCGGCGCTGCGCGCCAGGGGCCCGATCACCGAAATGTCCGATGCCGCGACATTTCCATAGAGAGCCTGGCCACGTGGCGATGCGATGCCCCAGGTCGGCTTGTGACCCCAGACGCCGCAGTAGTGCGCGGGGTTGCGGATGGATCCGCCGATATCGCTGCCGAGCTCGAGCCCGGTCAGCCCGGCGGCAATCGCCGCCGCAGCACCACCCGAGGATCCACCCGGAGTCCGCGACGTATCCCAAGGGTTGTTGGTCGTCCCGTAAATCGGGTTATAGCTTTGCGAATCGGCGAGCATCACCGGCACGTTGGTCTTACCGTAAATAACAGCCCCCGCCGCGAGCAACTGGTCTACCGCCAACGCGTTCGCATTCGCGATATTGTCCCTTAGCTCGGTCAACCCCCAGGTCGTTGGCATGCCGACGACATCGAACGATTCCTTGACCGTCATCGGCAGGCCGTGCAAGGGACCCCAGCTCTCGCCACGAGCGAGCGCTGTGTCTGCCTCGTCGGCGCGCTGCCGCGCCCGCCGGAGATCGGTGACGATAATCGCGTTGAGCGCCGGATTGTGCCGTTCGACCCGCTCCAGGTAATGTTCGAGCAATTCGCGGCAGCCGATTTTGCGGGCGCGGATCGCCGCGGCGAGTGCCGTCGCCGATCGGAAAGCCTGCTCCGACATGATCCTCTCCTGCCGAGTCAATGGGGAACATGGTATATTAGGCGCGGCCACAGGCCGATGACGCCGATCAGGATCAAATAAATTGCGACGACGTAATTCAGGAGCCGCGGGATCAGCAGGATTAGAATCCCGGCGATCAGCGCAACGAGAGGCTGAAGCACGACGATGTCGAGGGCCATGGAGCGGGCTCCTTGCTAGCGACGGAGGTGAGCAGATGGACCAAGTTCTAAGCGGCGGCTGTCTCTGCGGCGAGGTACGCTACCGCATCACCGCCGCGCCCGTCGAGGCGCTCTACTGTCATTGCCGGATGTGCCAGCGGGCGCACGGTGCGCCGGTTATCGCATGGCTGACTGTGCCGCTGACCGCGTTCACGGTGACGGCGGGCAATCCCGCCGCCTACCGTTCGTCGGCCAAGGCATTCCGGCATTTCTGCGGCGCCTGCGGCACGCCGCTGACCTGGCGCGCGGCGGCCAACCCACAGCACGTTGACGTCAGCATCGCCACCTTGGACGATCCAGAGCCAATCGAGCCGCTTTTACACCTCTGGACCGAGAGCCAGATCGGTTGGTTCGAGATCGCCGACCATCTGCCGCGCTATCCCACGGACCAGCGGCCGCGACCGGTGTTCTGACCCAAGCGGGGACTGAATTCGTGTCGGAGCGGACTACTCAGCCCCTACTGCGGGAAGTCGCGAGCGTGGCGGCTCCGGAGCCGCTGCCTCCCGCATCTCTGGCGCCTGCGGTCGCACCGCAGGTCGAGGAAAAGGTGTCACCTTCGACGGCTCCCGCAGCCGTCGAGGCAGATGCGGCAAGATATCGCCGCCGGGTTTTGCTGACGCTCTCCGCGGTTGTCCTGGCGCTGTTTCTGTACTGGGCCTCCGGTTATTTCTTTGCTTATACCGACGATGCCTATGTCACCTCCGACTTCGTCAACGTCGCCCCCTATATCAGCGGTCGGATCGTCAGCCTAAACATCGTCGACAATCAGACAGTGAAAAAAGGCGAATTACTAGCGACGATCGATCCGACGCCCTTCCAGCTGGCGCTGAACGAAAAGCAGGCAAAAAAGACTGAGGCCGAGGCGCAGCTCGCGGTCGACCGCGACACGATTGCCGCGACACAGGCGCAACGCGACGACGCAGCGGCACAGGAACGTCTGGCGAGCGACAATGTGCGTCGCGCGACGCCAATCACGGCCGCGGGTTTCTATTCCCGTCAGGGGCTTGACACCCTGACCGCAAAGGAACAGGAAGCAAAGGCAGCCCTGGCCGATGCCGAAGCTGCGATCGCAAAAGCGCAACAGACGCTGGCTCTGCATCAGGCAACGGTTGCAGCGATCGGCGCTGAAATCGCCTATGTACAGTGGCAGCTCGATCAAACAAAGCTGCTCGCCCCGACCGACGGCACTATCACCCAACTCACCTTGCGGGTCGGCGATCAGGCAGTGGTGAACGAGCCGCTGATCGGTCTGGTCGATGCGCACGCCTGGCGGATTTACGCCAATTACAAGGAAAGCGTGATTCGCCATATGAAAGTTGGCCATACCGCTTGGGTTTGGCTTGATGCCTACCCGTGGCATATTCACCGCGCCACCGTCCAAGGCATCGCCCGCGGGATCAGCCGCGAGCAGGGGGAGCGCAAGATGTTGCCCTATGTGGCGCCGACGACGGACTGGATCCGGCTCGAACGGCGTTTTCCGGTGACCTTGGTATTGCAGGAGCAAAACCCCGATATCGTGCTCCATATGGGCTCTGACGCGCGCACTCTCCTCTTTTACTGAAGCCAAACCATGCTGCGCGGGATTGTCGGTGCGCTGAGCACGGAATTAGGCTCGCTGGAGCCTGGCGGTGTACGGGGCACCAAGGCTCTGGGGGCTGCGTTATCCGTGGCTCTGGCCGTCCTCGCTGCGCTAATTTTGCATTCCGACGAACCGTGGTGGGCGGCGATTTCCGCCTGGATGATGACCGGAATCTCGCTGGCCGACGCGTTGCCGAAAGGGGTCATGCGCATCGTCGGCAGCATCGCGGGCGCAACAATCGCCGTATGTGTCCTTGGGTTGTTCGCCTATGATCCGCTGCCATTTTGCATTTGCCTGTTTATAATAGCATGGGTTGGCTTGTTTTGCTTTGCGAAGTCGCGTCACGGCTATGCTTGGATGATCGCGGCGATCACCGGCAATCTGGTTATGTTGATCGCGCTCGATCAGCCGCAGACGGCATTCACAATCGCCGTGAACCGCGTTGCGGATGTCACGATCGGCACCGCGGCCACTCTGCTCGTAACCTATTTGCTGCCCACACTCCCGAATACGGCCGCCAGTAATGTCACTGGCGCACCGAGCCGACTGCCCGTGTTCTTTTGGTCGCGCCGCGACGCCCGGGAGCTTGAGCGCTGGTTGAACGAGAACTGGCTGCTGATATTGCATGCTTGCCGCGGGGGGCTTACGGTAATGGTATTGCCGCTACTGCTTAACTGGCTTGCGCCGCTCGGCTCGAGCCAGTTGGCCGTTACCTCGGTCGCCGTTATGGCGATACCGACGACCGCAATCCTCGAGCCCGACGGCCGGACCGTGGTTCAGCGCGCTGCGTATCGCCTCGTGGGTTGCGCGCTTGGCGCGTTGCTCGGCTTACTATGTCTCTATTGGGTCGGCCAAAACCTCCTCGTGTGGCTGCTGTTGCTTATGGGCGGTGTCTGGCTCTCCTCCCAAATCCAATCGGGCAATACGGACATCGGCTATATTGGCACCCAGGCGGGCTTCGCTTTTGTGCTGAGCATGATCCAGGGTCAGGGACCGCCTCTTTCTCCTATTCCTGGCATCGACCGCTTCGCCGGAATAATGGCGGGGCTCGCCGTGCTGCTGATCATTACGATGGCCATGTCGCTATTCCGCTTGGTCCCGCCGCCGCCCGCGCCGGCGCACGGCGATTGACAACCTGCTCCGGCGAAGGTGTGATCCGCCGCATCGATCTAGCGCAACGGAGGGACCCTTGGCCAAGTTCAGGATCGCGACGCCGACCGGTACCAGCTACACGACCGCCGGCGATTACGGCTACGAAATGGAGGCGTTATCGCCGATCGACGCCGAGATCTTCGAGGTCCGGCCGGGGTCCGAGGATGAGTTCGTCAGCGCCGCGCGTAACGCCGACGCGCTCTACGCCAAGGGGCGGCGGATCACCAAACGGATGATCGACGGGCTCGAGCGCTGCAAGATCATCGCACTCGGTAGCGTCGGCGTCGACTCGGTGGATGTGGAAGCGGCGACGCAAAAGGGGATCCCGGTCACCAACTGCCCCGACACCTTCATCGATGAAGTCGCCGATCACGCGATAATGTTGATCCTCTCGACCTTTCGCCGATTGATCGTGCAGGACAAATTGGTGCGCGACGGGCGCTGGTCCGAGGGCCGCCCGATGCTGTCGAAAATCCCGCGCCTGATGGGCCAGACCTTGGGCCTCATCTCGTTTGGCCATGTCGCGCGAGCGGTTGCCCGTCGCGCAAAGGCCTTTGGCCTGCATGTCATCGCCTTTGACCCGTTCATCGAAGAGCTGGTGGCGATCGAACACGGGGTCGAGCCGGTCAGCCTCCCCGAATTATTGCAGCGCGCCGACATCATCTCGATGCACGCGCCGGCGACCGAAAGCGCCAACCGGCTGATCCGGGAGGAACACTTCCGTCAAATGAAGAAGACTGCGATCTACATCAGCACCGGGCGCGGCCCCACGACTGAAGAAGCCGCACTGATCAAGGCGCTCGACGAGGGGATGATCGCCGCCGCCGGCCTCGACGTGCTCGAACAAGAGCCGCCGGGCGACAACAATCCGCTCTTACGCATGGACAATGTGATCCTGACTGCGCACGTCGCCTCGGCCTCCTCCCGGTTCGATCCGGCGCGCCGCCGGCGGGTTGGTCAAGAATTATCGCTGGTGCTTAGCGGCAAATGGCCGATGTCCTGCGTCAACCCCTCGGTATTGGCAAGGACCGACCTCAAGCGCTGGCAGCCGGTCTCGATGGAGCGCGGTCCGAACTCCTAATTCTGACCTGGAACGCCGATGGTTATCGGCAGACGGTCGTTCATTATCGGCGGGGGATTGGCGGCGATGGCAGCGACTTGGGACCCGGAAATCGTGCGCTATCCGGATCAAAGGATAAAAACCCTCGACCCACGCTTTACGCAGCTGGTCCTCGGCAATGCTGCAGTCGAGCGGATCGCCACCGGCTGCCGGTTTAACGAAGGCCCGGTGTGGTTCGGCGATCTCCGCTGTTTGATATGGAGCGACATCCCAAACGACCGGATGATGAGGTGGGAGGAAGAGACCGGAGCGGTCAGCGTCTTCCGCAAGCCCTCGCACTATGCGAACGGCAACACCCGCGACCGCCAGGGGCGGCTCGTGACCTGCGAGATGGATACTCAGCGGCTGACCCGCACCGAGCACGATGGCACGATTACGGTGCTCGCCGAGTCCTTTGACGGCAAAAAGCTGACCGGCCCCAATGACGTCGTCGCCAAATCCGACGGCTCGATCTGGTTCAGCGACAATGGCGCGGGAATTCGTGGCAATTACCTCGGCCACAAGGCGACCCCGGAGTTGCCGTACCGCGTCTATCGGCTCGACCCGGCGACCGGCCAGCTGACGATCGCCGTCGGCGACATGAAGCGGCCCAACGGTCTCGCCTTCTCGCCTGACGAGAGACTGCTCTACGTCATCGACACGCCCGGTCCGGGCCAACGCACGATTCAGCTCTACGATGTCGCCGACAACGGCACCAAGACCGCCAACCGGCGCGAGTTCAATAGCGCCGAGCCGGGCGGCTCAGACGGTATGCGGGTGGATGTCCAGGGTAATTCGTGGTGCGCATGGTCCGGCGGGGAGGCGGAAGACGGGGTTGCGGTATTTGCTCCCGACGGCAAGATGATCGGCCGCATCATGCTGCCCGAGCGCTGCGCCAATGTCTGTTTCGGCGGGGTCAAACGCAACCGCCTCTTCATGGCCGCGAGCCAGTCGATCTATTCAGTGTTTGTCGAGACGCAAGGCTCCGTCGGCGGCTAGCGGTCGGTGCGCCAGAAGGGCGGAATGGCAGCGGAACATCGTCGCAAGGATCTGATATAAAACCGCAAGACGATGCAATTACAACGCGTGAGGGACGTTTAGCAATTTATGCTGTGACAAAACTGTGCTCTGATACAAGCCAAGCTACCCACCCGAGCCCGATTTCGGGTGTATCCAAGCTAGTCAGCGAGCAGAGAAGCCGATCCTGGGGACTGATGTCGATCGGTGTTTTCTACCGCGCCCCGGGTGAGGTGGTTTGGCAGAGCGACTACTATCGGATCAGTTGCGTCCTGACCGATATCCGCGGCACCAAGCAAAGTGACGATGGGCCCGTCGAGGAATATCAGCTTCGCTCCGGTGACATCGCGTTTCGGCCATGCGACAGGAAGCTATGGAGCGATTTGTCTGGCGGCCGGTTTATCCAGATTTTGCAAAGTCGCGAGACCTACGACAATCTGGTCCCCGAATTGGTGCGCGGCGGGAGCGTTCATTTCGAGCCGCAAGATGCGTTCAGCGATTCGCTGATATCGCAAATTGGAGCGACCTTAGCCAGAGAGATTGACGGTGGGTTCCTCGACGGCATCCTCGCCGACGCGTTGAATACGGCACTTGCGGTGCAAGTCACGCGCCGTTTTGTCGATCAAGCGATGCTGATCCTCGAGCCGTCGAACGGGCTGTCCCGCGAGCGCTTGAGGCGGGTGCGGGACTACATCGAAGCTCATCTGGATGATCGATTGACCCTGACCGATCTCGCCGGAGTGGCCTGTCTCAGCCCCTATCACTTCAGTCGCTCCTTCAAGCAAGCAATCGGGGTCGGTCCCCAGCGCTATATCATGCAGCGCCGGCTGGAGCGGGCGAAGACCCTGATGCGCAGGACCAATGAGCCCCTTGCCGAGATCGCTCAACGCGTCGGGTTTGCAGACCAGAGCCATCTGACATCGATCTTCCGCCGCGAGACGGGTGTGACACCCGGCCGATACCGCGCCGCGCTTGCGTGAGTTCTCGGCAAGTCTGCCACCTGCTGACCGTATTTTCGGAATGCGATCACAGTCAGAGCATGATGCCGCCGCTATATTATCCCGGGCTGAATTAGCTGAGAAGGTAATCTCCCACCATGCAGATCGTTGTCGCTCTTGTCGTCATCTGGGTGCTGTTTGCAGTGCTCTCCTGGGTGCTGCACGCCGTCAAATGGTTGCTCTTTGTCGCCATCATCGCGAGCCTCGTAGCCGTCGCCGCGAAATACCTGCGGGAAATCATCCGCTAGCGGCAAGGATGCGCCGGTCGGTGGCCCCAACCCCCAATATTTTTCGCAAGGATCTCACATCCAAACCGCAACCCGCTACAATCACGCCGATCTGCAAGTTGCTAATTATGTAGTCATTGTCATCGAGTCGTGGGTCGTGCGGTGTGATGATGGACCGCGATCCGGAAAGGGAAGAAGAGACGCCCTTAGCGCTACACAGCGCCGCTGTAGAGTGCTGCTCGGCAGAAAGATCCCAACGAGTTTGATCGGCTAACCCGCTATGCCCGTGCACTGATCGAACGGGCTCGTGGCATTCTGCAGAAGAGGTATCGCATCGTTTCGTATGGAGATACCCCGCTTTCGCAACGCGAGCCGTGCAGGCAACAAGGGGAGAGCCTCGGGCCGTTAGGTAAATCGACGGCCGAACTCCTCAGTAAGCTCTGGCGGCTGTGTTCATGGACGCTGGAGCGCTGAGCACGCAGTGATTACCTTGGCTGGCTCTCTATCGTCGTTGGCTCCCCTCGACGCGGCGGCGATGATGCCGAACCGGCTAGCAGAAGAGAGATCGACATGCCGGCTTTCATGAAGAGGCTCGCAGGCGCGACATTCGACAAGATTTCGGATGCGCCGCAAAGCTTGAGTGACTGGCGACGCTGACAGCGGCTTCAGCGATCGCCAACGAATAAGCTACGGAGCTGGCGCGGCCGCGCATTGTCCGATCATGATTGGCTTTTGCAGGTTCTTGTTCAGCTGGGCAATGCTCTTCGTGATCGCCGGCTGCATGGTCGTCGGCATCACGATCGCCCAATTCGACCGCGAGCTCCCTGACTACCAGCAGCTCGCGCATTATCAGCCAGCGATCATGACCCGTGTTCACGCGGGCGATGGCCGTCTGCTGGCCGAGTTCGCCGCCGAGCGGCGCGTTTTCGTGCCGATCGAGGCGATCCCAAAGCGGGTCGTCGATGCGTTCCTCTCAGCTGAAGACAAAAATTTCTATAGCCACCACGGAATAGACCCGCTCTCCATCCTGCGTGCTGCTATTACTGATGTCCGGAGGCTAAACGCCAGCCGTCGCCCGGTCGGCGCATCGACGATCACTCAGCAGGTCGCCAAGAACATGCTGCTGACCAACGAAATCTCGATCAAGCGTAAGATCAAGGAGATCCTGCTGGCGAGCCGGATCGAGGCGACGCTGCCAAAGGACCGCATCCTCGAGCTCTATCTCAATGACATCTATCTCGGCTCTCGCGCCTACGGTGTGACCGCCGCGGCGATGACCTATTTCAACTAATCCCTCGACGAGTTGACGCTCGGCGAGGCCGCGTTTCTCGCCGGTCTGCCAAAATCACCCAACCGTTACAATCCGACACGCCACCTGCAAACCGCTACGGCCCGCCGCGATTGGGTTCTCGACCGCATGCTCGAGGATGGTATGGCAGCCCGCGAGGAAGTGACGCAGGCTGAAGCGCTCCCGCTCGAGCCGAACCATCGTCAGAACACCGAGGAAGTCAGGGCTCCCTATTTTGCTGAAGAGGTTAGGCGCGAGTTGCTCGCGCGCTATGGGGATAAGGTTCTTTACGAATCGGGGCTGTCGGTGCGCACCAGCCTCGATGCACGGTTACAGACTGCAGCCGACACGGCGCTACGCGACGGGCTCATCCGCTACGAGCACGATCATGGCGGGTGGCGCGGACCCGTGGGCCATGTCGACCCCAAAGGTAACTGGGAAGCGCGCCTTGCCAAAGTACCGGTGCCTGGCGTCGCTAGGGATGTCGGCTGGCAGCTCGCAATGGTAACACGCAGTGATAAGGACGGCGCGGTAATTGGCTTGAAGGGTGGCACGACTGGGTACATCCGATTTTCTGACATGCATTGGGCACGGCCATGGCGCAACAACGGCCGCTTTGGACCCTATCCGCGCACCGCCTCTGACGTCATAAAGCCGGGCGATGTCGTAATGGTGGAACCGGCAATCACGACGGCTAAAGGAGAGGCGGTCAATGCCAGGACGCCCGCCACCTATACCCTGTGCCAAGTCCCGGAAATATCGGGCGCGCTTGTCGTCATGGATCCGCACAGCGGCCGTGTCCTTGCGGTTAGTGGCGGGTTCAGTTTCGAGATCAGCCAGTTCGACCGCGCGACGCAGGCTAAACGGCAACCGGGATCGGCGATCAAGCCCTTCGTCTATCTGACTG
>Ga0187846_10000075_pt1 | contig 57512 bp, 59 predicted proteins | sample TC_taG_FD_161473 | JGI IMG/M metagenome (GOLD analysis project Ga0187846, IMG submission 161473) | Biofilm microbial communities from the roof of an iron ore cave, State of Minas Gerais, Brazil - TC_06 Biofilm (v2) | ecosystem: Environmental > Terrestrial > Deep subsurface > Cave > Wall biofilm... | reverse complement strand
ACGGCCTGGATTGTCTTCAGCGAATTCATCGCTCCTCTGATCGTGGGGCGGGAAATAGGCGCCGCTGCCGATGTGGGGCGGCTACTGGCTCCCATTCGCGGCCACGAAATGGCCAAGGCCGGGCTGGAAGGCGCGGTCTGGGACGCGGAGGCGCGGCAAAAGAACGTGCCGCTGGCCCGGCTGCTGGAAGGAGGCCGAGGTGAAATCTCCTGCGGCGTGTCCATCGGGATTCAGGAATCTCCTGCAATGCTCGTCTCGGCGATCGAGCAGGAGCTGGCGGCCGGATACCAGCGTATCAAGATGAAAATCAAGCCGGGCAAAGACCGCGATTTCATCGAGAAAGTGCGCCAGCGCTTCCCGCAAATCCATTTGATGGTCGATGCCAACTCCGCCTACACTCTCGCGGACTTGCCGCACTTGAAATCGTTCGATCAGTTCGGACTGATGATGATCGAACAGCCGCTGGCCTGGGACGACATTTACCAGCACGCCCGGCTTCAGGCGGAGCTGAAAACTCCGGTTTGTCTGGATGAGAGCATCCGCAACTGCCGCGATGCGGAAGCCGCCATCATCATGAAGGCTTGCCGGGTGATTAACGTAAAATTGGGCCGCGTCGGCGGCCACAGCGAAGCGAAAAGAGTGGAACAGTTGTGCCGCGAGCGATCGATCCCGGTATGGTGCGGCGGAATGCTGGAATCCGGAATCGGCCGCGCGCACAACGTGGCCATCTCGTCTTTGCCGGGATTCGTGTTGCCCGGCGACGTGTCCGCCAGCCAGCGCTATTGGGACGAGGACATCATTGATCCGGAGGTGGAGGTCAGCGCGCGTGGCACGATTCGAGTGCCCGCAGCCCCCGGAATCGGTTACGAAGTTCGCAGAACGCGGATCGAAAAATTGACCGTGCGGCAGCAATCATTCGAATCGCGGCCTGCCGTGGTTTCCGTCGGCTAGCGCCTTTCCAGCCGAATGTGCCGAACGCGCGCAGAACCGCTCAAACGCGCTTCAGGGGGACTGCTGCAATGAGACAACGACGGGGTAACACGGGCTCGAGGATCCACGGGTCGGGGCCCATGGTTCTGCCGGGCCTTTTGATCCTCTTTCTCGCGGGAGCGGCCTGGGCGCAACGGGACGCGAGCCCGAAGGTCCCGCAGACCAAGGCAGCGCCGGCCGCCCCTTCCGATTCCCCGCACGAGCTCACCGCCGCGGACCTTTCGGCATTCCTCGACGGGGTCGTGCCGCTGGAGATCGAGCGCAGCGACATCGCCGGCGCGGTGGTGACCGTGGTCAAGGACGGAAAGATATTTTTCGCCCGCGGATACGGCTACTCCGATGTGGACAAGAAGCAGCCGGTTTCGCCTGAAAAGACTCTGTTTCGTGTGGGCTCGGTCTCCAAGCTCTTCACCTGGACGTCGGTGATGCAGCTCGAAGAGCAGGGCAAAATCGATCTCGATCGCGACGTGAACGATTATATAGACTTCCGCATTCCCGCCGCCTTTGGCCGGCCGGTCACCGTGCGCCACTTGATGACCCACACGCCGGGATTCGAGGAAGTCATCAAAGACTTGTTCGCACCCGCCGTGCCGTTCATGTCCCTGCGCGACTACATCGTTTCCCACGTGCCGCGGCAAATTTATCCGCCGGGAACCGTTCCGGCGTATTCCAACTACGGCGCGGCGCTGGCGGGCTACATCGTGCAGCGCCTTTCCGGCAAGCCTTTCGACGATTACGTGGCGGACAATATCTTCAAGCCGCTGGATATGCCGCACTCGTCGTTCGACCAGCCCCTGCCGGGAGCGCTCCAGCCGCTGATGTCGCAGGGATACATCCGCGCCTCGGGCGGGTCGAAGCCGTTTGAGATCGTCATCGCCGCGCCTGCGGGAAGTCTCGCCAGCTCGGGCGTGGATATGGCGCACTTCATGATCGCCCATCTGCAGGACGGCCAGTACGGGAACAACCGCATTCTGCGCGCGGAAACGGCGCGGCTGATGCACACACGGCAATTCAGCATGGACCCGAGCATGAACGGCGTTTGCCTGGGCTTCTACGAAGAAACGCGCAACGGCCACCGCATCATCAGCCACGCCGGTGACACCGAACAATTCCACACGGACCTGCACCTGATGGCCGACCAGAACCTCGGCTTTTTTGTCTCCTACAACAGCCTGGGTCACGACGATCTCAACGCCCATGCGGCACGCACGTCGCTGTGGCACAAGTTTCTCGACCGCTACTACCCCTACACGCCGCCGCCGACCGCCACGCTGGCCAGCGCCAGAGAAGACGCCCGCGCCGTGGCCGGCTCCTATATTTCGAGCCGGCGCGCCCAGACCAATCTTTTTTTTCTGCTTTCGCTTCTGGGCGAATCTTCCGTCGCCTCTCCCAAGAACGATGGAGTCATCGTTCTGGACGAGGCCAAAGACCTGGACGGCCAGCCCATGCGCTGGCGCGAAATCGCGCCTCTGCGCTACCGCGACGTGAACGGGCAGGAGGAAATTCTCTTCAAGCGCGCGGCCGACGGCCATCTGGACCTCCTCGGCCTCTTCCCCGTGTTTATTTCGCAGAGTGTCTCCGGGGCGCACGACAAGAAACTGCTGCAGCCGGCGCTGATCGCCAGCCTCGCCATCATCGCCTTGGCCGTCCTGCTGTGGCCGATCGGAGCCTTGCTGCGAAAGCGCTACAAGCAGCCGTTGAATCTGGGAAAAGGGACTCGCCGCGTGCGGCTCCTAGTAAAGCTCGTTTGCATCCTGAACCTGCTGTTCGTTCTCGCGCTCGTCGTGGTCGGCTCAAAGATTTCGGGCGATATCGGCGCGCTGAATCCGCATCTGGACCCGCTGATTCACCTGGCGCAGACCGCCGGACTGCTGGGCGCCATCGGAAGCCTGGTCGCGCTCTACTACGCTTTCCGTGGCTGGCGCGTGGCGCAGAAGCCTCTCACGGTGAAGCTTTGCGACGCCTGCGTCGCGCTGGCGTGCCTGGGCTTCGCGTGGATTCTCCTGACGGCGCATCTCCTCAACTTCAATCTGCGCTACTGAAGGGCAGATCGCCGGCTAAGGTTTTTGCCTCTTCGATGCAGCGGCTTAGGTTGGGGTACTCGGCGTCTGCCTGGGGGTCACGCCGCTGCGGGACCGGCTGGATTTTGTCCAGCCGTCCAAGAGGGCGCCGGCGGGCGGGCAGTCGGAGCATCCCGCCGAAGTGAACCATTCCGCGAGGACAGGGTTACGCTGCGGCGCGTCGTTGGCGTGTGCGTGCGGCTCCCCACGGCTTTCAGGAGGGGGAGCAACAATGCCGCCAGAAGAGCCAGCGACACCAAGCCAACGAACTCGAGTCGGATGCGAAACATCAAAATCTCCTCTTAGCAAGAGCCAGACACAGCGGCTCATTGGTTGAATTCAACACATTCACGAGAAAGTGGCACGATAGGGCAAACGGACCAAAAGAGCGGGCGGAGGGGTGTGGGTCTCCGCCCGCTACTGTAGCAGTGCGGCTCCTAACTTCTGGCTTAGTCGCCGGCGACCACAGTCTCTTTGTTGTCGCGCGCCAGTTCCTGGCGCTCCGGCTTGGCGTACAGGAATTCATGGCCGATGGAGTTGCCGGGGTAGAACCAGGCGACCAGAGCCTGGGGCTTGCCCGCGCCCTGATCCGCGAGAATGAACGTGCTGTGCGCGGCAACGTCCTTCTTCTCGCGGGAGATGGTCAGAAGCGTGGCGATCAGCCGGGAGCGGTCGGCGTTGAACACGCGCACTATCACGGCGTCGGCGGCCGTGCCGCGGTCCAGCCAGTAGGTTCCGGCCGGAAGAGTCTTGCCCGGAATCTCGACGGGCTGGCTGAAGGTTACTTTGGTGGCTTGATTGATTTCATCGGCGTGCAGCACGGGCAGCATGACTGCAAGAGCGAGGATCAAGCCAAGGATGTAGGAAGTCCTTCGAATGGTCATCGGTATTGCCTCCTCGGATAGCAGACTGAATCGCGGAGGGTTTTATTCCGCGCGATTGGCGAGCGGCCCGACGCTACAACCCATTTCGCCGCGTAGCCTTAGGGGGTCCGGAGCCTGCCCGCCGGCAGACAGGCTTCCGCTCCGACAAAAAGCCGCTGGCTCCAAGGAAGGGCTCTAGCCCTAGTTCTGGCGCGAGCGGCCGGCAGGCCGTGGCTCGTCGATGCTGACAATCTGGCCGTGGAATTGTTGCAAGCGGTCGAGCAGCAGGGACATCTCGGGGCCGAACAGCTCCACCAGGCGCACGTGGAAGAAGAACGAGTCGCGGAACGTGTAGCGGAGCACGACCCCCGCGTTGCTCACAATGGTCATCTGACAGCCGCCTTGGCGAACGTCCGATCCGATTCCGCGATGGTGCGGCGCACCGCCTGGACGCTTAGCCGGGAGATGCTAAGCCCCAGCGTGGTTCGCGTTTGCGGCGAGGCGAACAGAACGAGCGTCTCCATCCTGCCGGGGATCGCTCGCAGCAAGCCCACGTACCTGCCGCCGCCCGCCGTGACGATCGCCGCGATTTGCTGTTCGCGCGGATGGGAGCGCCGGGTCTTCGCGGTGCGTCGCAGGTGCGCCAGGTGAGCCACATCCATTGCAGACCGCGCCGCTTCCTGGTTTATTCCGGTGGTGGAGCAGGGGTGTAACAGCAGACCGGGAACAGTTGACGGGAGCGTTGCCGAGCGAGTCCCATTCCGGTTTCACGGCATCGAGCGCGTGGCAGCTCCGGCCGGCTGCGCGTGAATCATATCCACAGGCTTGACAAAGCGGTTTCGTCCGCCGGCTTTGGAAAAGTGATTGCATCGGGGCGGAATCTCTGGCAAAACAGGCTGCACGTCCCGCGGGGGGCTCTAGTCTATGGAAATCGCGACGCGGCAAGCCGGCAACGCTACGGTTGTGGACATCATCGGCGACATCACGCTGTACAATTCGCCCGATGTGCGCAAGGTGCTGATTCAGCTCCTCAGGGAAAAGCGCATTCCTCGCGTCATCGTGAACCTGCTCAACGTCAAGTACATAGACAGCGCTGGCGTGGCTTCGCTGGTGGAAGGCCTGAAGATTTCGCGGGATATAAAGAGCGGTTTTGCGCTGTATGGGCTGAGCCGCACGGCCAGGGAAGTGCTGGAGCTGACGCGGCTGATCAAAGTCTTTGAGGTGTACGAAAACGAGGAGGATGCACTGAAGGGCGGCAGCAGCGCTGCCGCTCCAGTGCGGTAGAGCGGTGAGTTGGAATCCGATCCAAGAATGGGCAGGCCTCAGGGAGTAAAGAGGAATCTGGACCTCAGCTAAAGCCGCACCGATTCTGCGGCAGTTTCGGCGCTGAAGCCGCGCCCTTGACCCTGCTTCGCCTGAATTCCTTCCGGAGGACCAGGATTACAGATGTCGCTCAGCGAAAACATCGGTGAAGCCACCATCAACGGCCTGGCTTACCTCGGCAGCCTGGCGCAACTGACCGGCGGCGCGGCCAAGGCCGTGTTCGCCGGGCCTTTCCAGGGCAAGGGCATGAACTACGCGCGCTCGGTGCACCAGGCCATGGCCGTGGGCATCGAGGCGCTGCCCATCGCCTCGCTGATTTCCTTCTTCATCGGCTTGATCCTGGCGCTGCAGAGCGCCTACGAGCTGCGGCGGCTGGGCGCGCTGCAACTGGTGGCCAGCGCCGTGGCCGTCTCCATGTCGCGCGAGCTGGGCCCGCTGATGACCGCGATCATCGTGATCGGCCGCTCGGGCTCGGCGTTCGCGGCGGAGATCGGCACGATGAAAGTGAACGAGGAAATCGACGCGCTGCACACCATGGCGCTCGAGCCCGTGCATTTCCTGGTGGCGCCGAAGTTTCTGGCCATGATTCTCATGCTGCCGTGCCTGACCACGTGGTCGGACTTCATGGGCGTGTTGGGCGGCTCGCTTTTCGGGGTGACGAACGCCGGGTTCACGCTGGGCAGCTACATTCGCACCACGCTCGACGCGCTGGTGATGCGCGACATCTTCACCGGGCTGGTCAAGAGCCTGATGTTCGGCGTGGTGATCACCGCGGTGGGCTGCCAGGAAGGATTTACGACCGGCCTGGGTTCCGAGCAGGTGGGGCGCTCGACCACTTCGGCGGTGGTAAAGTCGATCACCCTGGTGGTTGTGGTGGATCTGGTGTTCACGGCGCTGTTTTATTTCACGGCGCCGCGGTAGGAAGAAGGAATGGCATCGCACCTCATACCGAAGAGCGAGTCCGACGAAAAACCGGCGGGCGCGGCCATCGCGGTGCGCGATCTGCGCGTGAAGTATGGCGAGCGCGAGATTCTGCACGGTGTCAACTTCGAAGTGCCGTCCGGCGCCACGCTGGTGATTCTGGGCGGCTCGGGCTCGGGCAAGAGCACGCTGCTGCGCACGCTTGTGGGACTCGAGCGGCCCAGCAGCGGAGAAATCTGGATTCGCGGCAAGGATTTCGCGGCTCTTTCGGGCGCGGAGCGCGACCACTTGCTCAAGAAAATGGGCATGTCGTTCCAGCAGGGCGCGCTTTTCGGCTCGATGACCGTGGGCGACAACGTGGCGCTGCCGCTGCGCGAGCACACCGAGCTCGACGAGTCCACCATCGGCATCATCGTGCGGCTCAAGCTCGACCAGGTGGGCCTCTCGGGCTTCGAGAACTACAAGCCCGCGCAACTGAGCGGCGGCATGAAGAAGCGCGCCGCCATCGCCCGCGCGCTGGCCATGGACCCGGAGATTCTGTTCTTCGACGAACCCTCCGCGGGCCTCGACCCCATCATCGCCGCGGGAATCGACGAGCTCATACTTAAACTGAAGAAAGCGTTTCGCATGACGATTGTCGTTGTGACGCACGAGCTGGCCAGCGCCTTTCTGATCGCCGACCGCATGATCGTGCTCGACAAGGGCGTCATCGTAGCCAACGGCACCATGGCGGAGCTGCGCGACAGCCAGCACCCGCGCGTGCGCCAGTTTCTCGACCGCATTCCGGAACCGGAGCTTGCGGCGGAAATCGATTACTTGCAGATGCTCACGGGCGAGACTCCGCCGCAGCGGCGCTGAATCGGGCCGCCGGCGAGGCTCGTGTTATACTCCCGGCGGCCAGCTGCCCGCAGGAATTGCCGGCAAGAACAAATCGAGGTAGCAATGGATGCAAAGCGCGAATCGGCTGTCGTAGGTTTCTTCGTCATCGTGGCGGCGGCGCTGCTCATCGCCACTTTCTCGATCTTGTCGGGAGCTTTCACCGAGGGAGACATTTCTTACCACGCTTACTTCAAAAACGCGGGCGGGTTGCAACCCGGCACGGAAGTGCGTTACTCGGGCGGGCCGCCCGTGGGGCGCGTGAAGAAAGTGGGAGTAGATCCGGAGAATCCCACACGGATGAAAGTGGATTTTGCCGTGCGCCCGGAGATTCCGGTAAAAACCGACAGCACCGTGACCATCAGCAGCAACAGCCCGCTGGGCGACAATTTTCTGGGCATCCTTGCGGGAACGGCGGCCGCACCGCGCGCGCAAAAGGACGCGATTCTGAAGGCCAAGGAGTACACCGGCTTCGCGGACATCTCCGCGATGCTCGCCGATCTCGGCCCCACGGCCCAGAAGCTGCTGAACCGCTTGAACGACCGCATCGGCGAATTGCAGGAAACCATCGACCGCGTCAACGACCTGCTGAACGACAAGAACCGCGCCAACATTTCCGGCAGCCTGGCGAACGTTCACGGCATGCTCGAGGAAGACCGCCCCATGGTGCGCTCGACCTTGCAGCACATCAACGATACGAGCGCGAAACTGGGGCCCCTGATGGACGACTTCAAGAAGACGGTGGCGCAGGCCAACGACGCCATCGCGCATATCGACTCGCTGATTGGCGAAGAGCGCCCGGATATCAAGGCGTCGCTCGCCAGCCTGCGGCAGTCGCTCTCTTCGGCGGCTTCCCTCACCGATCAACTCGACCGCACCATGAGCGCGAACGCCGAGAATCTCGACGAGATTCTCGAAAACATGAAGTACATCTCGCAGAACATGAAGGAATTCACGGACACGATCAAGACGCGGCCGTACACTTTGATTCGCTCGTCGGTGCCGAAACAGCACGAGCCGGGTAAGCCCTAGCGGGAGAGCAAAGGAGAAGGAAGAGTGCGGAGATATCGAATCTGTCAGGCCGCCGCCGCCGTCTTGCTGGCGGCGATTACCAGCGCGTGCGGCGCCGCGCGCCCGTACCAATACTACGAACTCGAAATTGCTCCGCCCGTTCCTGCCGCGCCGGCCGCCCCGCTTCCGGTTACGATTCTTGTGGGCCGTGTGGTCACCTCGCACCTGTACCACGACGACCGCATTGTGTATGGCAGCGGTTCGCAAATGGGCGCTTACGAGTACAACCGCTGGGCGCAGATGCCCACGGACATTGTCCAGGATGCGCTGGTTACTTCGCTTCGCGCCACCGGACAGTATCGCGCCGTGACGCGCATCGGCAGCAGCGCTCGCGGCGACTACATCCTTCGCACCCAGCTTCTGGGCTTCTGCGAAATCGACAAGTCTCCGGCGACGGCGCGCTTCTCGATTTCGGCGGAGCTGTTCGACCCCAAGACCGGCGCCACCGTGTGGACCGGCAGCTACTCCCACGACCAGCCGGCCGAAGGGAAGTCGGTGAGCGGCGTAGTCGAGGCGATGAACCAGAACGTCCACGACGGCATTCAGCAACTCGCCGCCGGAATCGGCCAGTACTTCGCGAGCCATCCTCCCGAAACGACGCCAGCCGCGCATTAGATAGCGAGTCCGGGGGCAAGCGGCGCGGCGTGATTTAGGAGATAGCGAGCAGGTCCCTCTGCACTGTTCCAGTTTGGCGCAGCCTGAAAGTCCGCCGATTTTTCCTTCTGATTACGTTTCCTGGCTATCTGACGATTATCAATTTGAGGGTAGCCATTTGTTCGCCGCCCCGAGGACGGAGCGACGGATGTATAGCTATAAGGTGGCATTGGCGGGTGCGGTGGCGCTGGCGACACTTTGCTACCTCGGGTGGATTTCCTACCGGCAAGCGATCGCCGTCGAGGAAACCCAGCGGGGGGTCAGGGAGAGCTACGAGGTCATCTCGGGAATTCAGGAGGTAAACCGCTATCTAAGCGATTCCACACGCACCCGAGGCGAGTTTGTCTACGCCGGCGATGTTCACGCGCATGAAAATTTTGAGGCCGCCTGCAAGCACCTCGATCAATCTGTGACTGATCTTCGCACACTGACGGCGGACAATTCCCAGCAAAAGAAACAGATCGACGAGCTTCAAGCGGGGATCGTGAATCGTACTGCCTTGCTTCGGGAGTCCATGCGCCTGGGCAGCAAGACGGCGCAGGAGCAGGCACGGCAGAACGCGCTGACCATCCAGAGCTTACATCTCCTCGAAGTGATCCAGGAAATTACGGCGGAGATGACGCACGATGAAAAAGCGCTGCTCCGCAGCCGGCAGCTCGAGGCGGCCGCGATTTCGCGGCGGGGCTCCCATTTGATTGTGGCGGGTTATTCCCTGGTAGTTACTCTGGTTCTGTTCGTAATGGTGCTCATCGCCCGGGATGAGGCAGCGCGCGCGCGGACGCAGCAGGAAGAGCAGAAATTCCGGCGCCTGCTGGAATCGGCGCCCGACGCCATGGTGATCGCCAACGCCGAAGGCGCCATCGTGCTGACCAACGCGCAGGCGGAAAAGCTGTTCGGCTACACGCGTGAGGAATTGATCGGACAGCCCGTGGAAATGCTGGTGCCGTCGCGATGCCGCGAGCCATACGCGAGGCATCGGGCGTATTACTCGAATGAGTCCATGGGAAGCGGGCTGGAGCTGGCGGGGCAGCGCAAGGACGGAACGGAATTTCCGATCGAAATCAGCCTGAGCCCCATTGAAACGCCGGAAGGCACGCTGGTATCGAGCGCCATTCGCGACATCAGCGAGCGCCGAGCAGCGGCGGAAGCGCTGCGACTGAGCGAAGAACGGCTGCAGATGGCTGTTGACGCTGCACAACTGGGAATTTGGGATCTGGATCTGGCGACCGATCGCGTCTTCCGATCCTTGCGACACGACCAGATATTCGGCTTCGAGTCGCTGCAGCCCGAATGGGGCGTGGAGATCGGGATGACTCACATCGTCCCCGAGGATCGCGGCATGGTGCGGAAGAGCATGGCGGAGGCGCTCAACGCGGGCCGCCTCTCGGTCGAATGCCGCATCCGGCGCGCCGGCGATGGATCGCTCCGGTGGATTTCCGCGCAGGGCCGTGTTTACGGGAACGCTACGGGAAAACCCGCGCGGATGATGGGAGTGGTTGCCGACATTACGCAGCGGAAGCAGGCGGAACAGGAGCTGGAGAGCCGCCGGCAGGAGTTGTCTCGATCGAACGCCGAACTCTCCCATCTGAACCGCGAACTCGAATCGTTCAGCTATTCGGTGTCGCACGACCTGCGCGCGCCGCTGCGGCATATTGACGGCTTTGCACGAATTCTGAAGGAAGAGTATGCCAAGGAACTCTCGCCGGAGGCGCAGCGCTATCTCGACCGCGTGCTCCAGGGCGCAAATCACATGGGTCAGTTGGTGGACGACCTCCTGAATCTCGCGCGGATTGGGCGCAAAGAGATGGTTTTGGAGGCGACAAAGCTCGGCGACTTGGCCGGCCAGGCGTGGGCGGAGGTCGGACAAGCGGAAGGGCGAAGAATCGAGTGGCGCATGGCGCCGCTGCCGGAGGTGAAATGCGACCCGGGGCTGCTGAAATTAGTTTTCTCTAATCTTCTGAGCAATGCGGTGAAGTTTACGCGTAACCGCGAACCCGCAGTGATTGAAGTGGGTGCGTGCGAAATCCAGGGGGTCACGGCGTTCTTCGTGCGCGACAACGGAGTGGGCTTCGACAAGAAGTATGCCGATAAGCTTTTTGGGGTTTTCCAGCGGTTGCACCGGCAGGAAGACTTCGAGGGGACCGGTGTGGGGCTGGCGACCGTTCAACGCATCGTTCACCGGCACGGCGGAGACATTTGGGCCGAATCGGCGCCGGATCAAGGCGCCACGTTTTTCTTCACTTTGGGCGCGCGCCGGCAGCGAGCCGCGGCGCGCCAGAACGAGGAGCTGGCCCTTGGGCGAGTCTGAAGCAATCGAGATCCTGCTGGTAGAAGACAATTCGTCGGACGCGGAACTGGCTCTGCACGCTCTGCGCAAGAGCAAGCTCGCGAACCGCATTCAGCTGGTGCGCGACGGCAGCGAGGCGCTCGATTTTCTGTTTTGCCGCGGTGATTTCTCTGCGCGCACGTTTGACGCGGCCCCGAGACTGGTGCTGCTGGACTTGAAACTGCCCAAGGTGGACGGGTTGGAAGTGCTGAAAGAGGTGAAGGGCGATCCACGGACGCAAGCGATTCCCATCATTGTGCTCACCACCTCCAAAGAGGAACGGGACCTGGTGACCAGCTACAGGCTGGGCGTGAACAGCTACATTCAGAAGCCCGTCAACTTCAGCGAGTTTCAGGAAGTGGTCCGTCAACTTGGGATGTACTGGCTGCTGGTGAACCACAAACCTCCGGCAGCGGCTTTCTCATCCGTTTAGGAGATCCGGGCTGATGGATCCTCGCGGCGCCACGCAGAGTGCACCTGCCGCGCGACCCCTGCGCGTGCTGCATATCGAACACGACCCCGCGGATGTGGACCTCTGCGTCCGTGAATTGAAGCGCGCCGGTGTGAAAGTTCATTTCGAGACCGCGGCGACGCCCGACGAATTCGCGGCCAAACTGAGCGACAACTCCTTCGACATCGTGCTCGCCGACTATCGCCTTCCGGGATGGACGGGCACAGAAGCGCTGGCAGAAATCAAGAAGCGCGGTCTCGACCTGCCGCTGATTCTCGTCACCGGCACTTTGGGCGAGGGGGTGGCGGTCGAGTGCATCAAGCTGGGCGTCACCGATTACGTTCTCAAGGATCAGATGGCGCGGCTGCCCATGGCCATTCACCGCGCGCAGGAGGAAAAGGCGCTACGCGACGCGGAGCGGCGCGCCGCCGATGCGCTCCGCGAGAGTGAAGCGCGCTACCGGGGCCTGGTGGACAACGCCGCCTACGGCATCTACTGGGCGACCCTCGACGGCGAAATCCTTCAGGCCAATCCGGCGCTGCTTGGCATGCTGGGCTACGCATCGGAAGAAGACCTCCGGCAGTTGAAGAACGTCGAGAATTTTTTCTGCGATCGGCTGATCTTCGGGGGTTTGTCCGAAACGTTTCGCAAGAACGGCTGCGTGGACTCGCAGGTGGATTGGAAGCGCAAGGATGGAAAGACCATCACGGTGCGCTTGAACGGCCGGCGCATTGTCGATCCGGCGCGCCGGCACAACTGCGTGGAAACCATGGTCGAGGACATCACCGAGAAGCTGGCGCTCGAAAAGCAGCTTGTGCAGGCCCAGAAGTTCGAGGGCATCGGCCAGCTGGCCGGCGGAATCGCGCACGATTTCAACAACATGATCGGCGCCATCGTCGGCTGGGCGGATCTGGGCATGGAAGAGAGCGAAGCGGCCTCGCGCCTGCACCGCCACTTCCAAAAGATCCGCCAGCAAGCCGACCGCGCGGCGGCCCTCACGCGGCAGTTGCTGGCCTTCGCGCGCAAGCAGATTCTGGAGCCGCGCGACATCCACCTCAACCATAGCGTCGCCGAAACGCTCAGCTTGCTCGAGAAGGTGATCGGCAGCAACATCGAAGTCAAACGGAACCTGGCCGGCGATCTGGCTGTCGTGCGCGCCGACCCCACCCAGGTCGAGCAAGTGCTGATGAACCTGTGCATCAACGCGCGCGACGCCATGCCCGAAGGCGGCTGCCTCACCATTGAGACCTCGAACGTGTCGTTCGATGAAGCCTACTGCGCGGCGCAGCCGGCCGCGCGGCCCGGCCGCTACGCCATGCTGTCGGTCTCCGACACGGGAACGGGCATGGACGCCGCGACTCTCGACCGCATTTTCGAGCCGTTCTTCACCACCAAGGAAATGGGCAAAGGGACCGGCCTGGGGCTGGCGACGGTGTACGGCATCGTCCGGCAGCATGGCGGGTTCGTGCACGTCTATAGCGAGGTCGGCCTGGGCAGCGGCTTTCGCGTGTTTCTTCCGTGCAGTTCCTCGGCGGTCGCTACGTCCGACAAACAGGAGGACTCCGCGCCGGTGCGCGGCGGGGATGAAACGATTCTGGTGGCCGAGGACCACGAAGGATTGCGCGAGATCGCCCGCGAGGCCCTGGCCACCCAGGGCTACCAGGTCGTGCTGGCCTGCGACGGCGAGCAGGCCGTGCGCGCATTCGCCTCCCAGCCCGGCCGCATCGATCTCGTCCTGCTAGATGTTGTCCTGCCGAAGATGAACGGGCCCGAAGCTTACGCGCGCATCAGCAACATCCGGCCGGACGTGCCCCTGATTTTCGCTACCGGATATAGCGCCGACATCGACTTGCTGCGCAAGGCGCGGCTCGAAGGGCTGCCCGTGCTGCAAAAGCCGTATTCGCCGCGGGATCTGGCCCGCAAAGTCCGCGAAGCGCTGGACCAGCACGCCCGCATGGTCTCCCACGCCGACGATTGAATCTCGCGCTGGAGTCTTCCGGCCCTTTCCGGCGTGGCGGACGAACTTGTCACGCACCCTGCCAATTCGCCTCGATTCGCGACGGCCCATCGACCCGCCAAATCGCGCAGGCCTGGTCGGCTCGCGCCTCCTCGATGTGGGGAAGCCTTCGTGACCATGATATAATGACTATGCTCAGGGAGGCCGGAGATGAAGAAGATGGCCGCTGGCTCCTTCAAGGCCCGCTGTCTGGCGGTGATGGATGAAGTGCAGGCCAAGCGGGAGACGGTGGTAATCACCAAGCGAGGCAAGCCCGTGGCCAAACTCGTGCCGGCCGACAAAGACTCGGGCGACATCTACAACTTCCTCGCCGGCAAGGGCGCCCTCGCGGACGACTTGGTCTCGCCCGCGCTTTCCCAGGAGGATTGGGACGAGCTGGCGTGATTCTCGTGGACACCCATGTGGTGGCCTGGCTGGCGTTTGACCCCGGCCGAATCTCGAAGAAGGCCAGAGCCGCCATCGACCAGGCGCGCCAGAACGGCGACGCCTTGGCCATCTCCGACCTCACCCTTCTCGAACTGGCCACGCTCGCGGCCAAGCGGCGCATTCGTCTGGACATCAGCCTCGAGTCGTTCCTGCAAGAAGTCGAAGCCCGCTTCGTCGTCCTGCCTATTACCGGCCGGGCATGCGTCCGCGCTCAGGGACTTCCGGCGCGCTATCCCAAGGATCCAGCGGACCGCATCATCGCCGCTACCGCGCTGGTCGAGGGGCTCTCGCTGCTCACTGCCGACCGCGGGATTCGTCGATCTAACGCTCTGCGCACCATCTGGTAAGAAGAACACCAGGCTGGCCCCGAACACGATGCAGAAGCGATGTTCGAGCCTTGTAGATCGAACAGCATCACCGGGCTTTCGTTCACGCGATTGAGGTTGACACTGTTTCGGCGCATGTGGTAATGGGAACTCATTCGTGGACGGCCGGCTTTCTCGCCGGGTTGCCGGAAAACGACAAACGCTAGCCGTTCAATGAATTCCGGCAACGACCCCACCCACCCTGGGAGGTGAACGCCCCCGGGCTTTCACCTCCCTGTTTTCCGTTTGGGCGACGGCAGGAGTATAATCCGCCCACTGAATCAGCCGGAACGCCCGGGCGCGGGCGCCATCAGCCACGAACCGCCAAGGAGGAAACATGGGCCTGCAAATTTCGACGCGGAAATCGGGAACCGTCACCATCCTGGATTTGCAGGGGCGCATCACCATTGGCCCGAGCAACGACGCGCTGGGCGCCGAACTGCGCAAGCTGGCCGAGGCGGGCGCGTCGGAAGTGGTGATCAACCTGGCGGGCGTGACGCAGATGGATAGCTCGGGCATCAGCACCATCGTCCGGTCGTTCGTCACGCTGGAGCGGCAGAGCGGCGGCCTGAAGGTTCTCAATCCCACGGGCCACGTCAAGGAAGTGCTGGAGTTGACGCGGCTGATCAAGTCGATTCCCACGTACTACGACGAGGCGAAAGCGGTGGCCAGCTTCCGCGGCGGCGCGGCGCAACACGCCTAGCATCGGTCCACGGCGCTGCCAGGCACGTGGCCGACGCGACAGCACTGTTCCAAAGGGCCATTGCGCGGTTCGGCGGCGGCGTTATGCTGTTCGCATGGCGCGCGGTACCGCGACGGTGTTCGTCGTTCTATGGCTCCTGGCGCCGAATGCGGCGTCGGGTCAGGCAGCCAATGATCCGGCGCTATCGGCGGCCATTTGCCCCATCGTGTATCAAGTGGACCAGAGGCCCTTGGAACGCGGCTATCACTACCTGTTCTACGGCAACGGCTTCTTCATCAACGAGCAGGGGTATGTCGTCACCGCCCTGCACGTGCTGAGCCAGCTTCACGGCGGCCAGCCTTACGTGTTGTTGCGCTCCGCAGAGGGACCGCCGCAACTGGTGAAGGCGGTGCTGGCGGCTGCCGACCGCGAGCACGACGTCGCCGTGCTCCGCGTCACGCCCAACCCTTTCGAAGGCAAATACAAAGTGGCGTTCCTGCCGCTGGCCCTCGAGAGGGTAGCCCAGGCGAAGCAGGTGCTTGCGGCGACGCTGCGGCCTTCGGCGCCGAAGGACCCGCATACGCTCGACGCGCTCGTCGAGGACCGGCCCACGGCTGAAATTATCGCCTACCAATTCAGCCAGCTGTACAAAGGGCGCAGCGATACGGAATTGTTTCTCTTCAATCATGAGGTGCGTCCTGGACAGAGCGGCGCGCCGATGCTTTCGAGCGAATCGCAAGAAGTGGTAGGCCTGGTGGAAGGGCGATGGCTGCGCCCCTCGCCCCGGCCCGCTGGGAGCGGCGCGGAGGAGCAGGCCGGCGGAGTGGGAGCGGCCGTGCCCGCGCATTACGCCATTGCGCTCTTGCAGCAGAAAGGCATCGCCTGGCACAGCGCTCCGGGGGCGCTCGAACGAGCCGAACGCGACGCCGCCCAAGCCGCCGGCGCTGCGGCGCCCTTTCCGCTTTCCATTGTCACAGCGCCCTACCCCTCGCAGGCGCTCTTTGGAGGCGAAGTCGTGCTCGATGGTTTGGTGGACAGCCGAGGGCGGCTCAAGGACATTGGCGTGGTCCGCGGAGCTGCTCCTTTCCTCGACAAAGCCATGAGCGCCGTCCGCACCTGGAGCTTTCTGCCGGCCCGCGTCGCGGGGCTCCCGGTGGACAAGAGAATCGGAATCGTGTTCGAGTTTCCGCAGTCGTTCACTCCTTTGCGCAGCAAGACGCCGCACGAATACGCGGAGCCGCTCACGACCGCGCCCTTTCGTGGCGCGCTGCCGGTGAAAACGATCGAGCCGGAGAGCCCGCCCGCCGCCGCGCAGGATGGCAGCGTGGTTTTGTACGAGGAGATCAATTCGCTCGGAGAATCCACCTCCGTGCGCATGTTGCGCGGAACGGAACCGCTCGGCCAAGCCGCGGTCGCTGCCGTGCGGGAGTGGCGCTTTGTGCCGGGAAAAGAAGACGGAAAGGCGACAGATTCCGCCCTTGTCGTGGCGATGATTTTCCGGCGCGGCGCGACGGCCGGCAAAGGGCAAACCTCAGGCCAAGTGCAGTAACTCCGTGGTCCATCCGCATTCCTGTGCACATGAATCTTGGTCTGGGCGTCTCTGCGCTGATTCGCTTGTCACTGGAACGGGCGATTGCATACAATCGCGGGATTATTTGGGCGCGCGCGAAACTCTAGGAGAGATTCATGGGCAAACGCATCGCCGCGAAAATTACGGCTGTTGCCGGGCACGTCCCGCCGCGGGTGGTCACCAATGCGGACATCGAGAAGATCGTCGCAACCACCGACGAATGGATCCGGACGCGCACCGGCATCCGCGAGCGGCACTACGCAGCTCCGGGCGTGGCGGCGTCGCATCTCGGCGCCGAAGCGGCGAAGAAGGCGCTGGCCGCGCGCGGCATGAAGCCGGAAGAAATCGAGCTGATCGTGGTGGCCACGGTGACGCCGGACATGTTGTTTCCCGCCACCGCGTGCCTGATCCAGGACCGCCTGGGCGCGAAGAACGCGTGGGGCTTCGATCTTTCCGCGGCGTGCTCGGGGTTCGCCTATGCGCTCACGGTAGGCGCGCAATTTGTGGGTTCCGGCGCGCACAAGAAGGTGCTGGTGGTCGGCAGCGACATCATGACGTCGATTCTCGACCCCACCGACCGCGCCACCTACGTGCTCTTCGGCGACGGCGCCGGCGCGGTGCTGCTCGAGCCGGCCACTTCGGACTCGGAAGGGATCATCGACTTCGCGCACGACGTGGATGGGTCGGGCGGCCGCTGCCTCTACATGCCCGGAGGCGGCTCGCTACATCCTGCGACGCAGGAGACGGTCGAGAAGCGCATGCACTTCGTGCACCAGGAAGGGCAGCAGGTGTTCAAGTACGCGGTACGCCGGATGAGCGAGCTTGCTTGCCAGGTGCTCGAACGCAACGGGCTGTCGAGCCGGGACCTGGCGCTGGTGGTGCCGCACCAGGCCAACCTGCGCATCATTCGCGCCATGCAAGAGCGGCTCGGCGTGGACGATTCGAAGGTACTCGTCAATATCGACCGCTTCGGCAACACCACCGCCGCGACGATCCCGCTGGGGCTTGTGGACGCGATTGAGCAGAAGCGACTCCGCCGGGGCGACCTCGTGCTGCTGATCGCCGTAGGCGCGGGCTACACCACAGGTGCCGTGCTGATGCGCTGGGCTTACTAGTTCGCCTTGCGCGAGTATTCGAGCCGGAATTGGCTGGTCCAGGTAGCGCCGTTGTCGAAAGATTTGTCCCAGGTTTGCTCGACCTTGCCGCCAGCGAGCCGAACCACGCGGATGCGGTTGAGGACCGCTTCGCCGTTGGGACCGCGACTGGGGCCGACAAACTCCGCAGAGCCGGCCGCAACTTTGCCATCGGCGAAGATGTGGGCGCGGCCTTCGTTGTCCACAAACATGCCGCGCCAGCTCTTTTCACCCGAAGCGTAAGCAAACATATTCATGCCGCGATGGTCCTTGCCACCGTCCCAGCTTTCAACAACGAGGCACTTGTCTAGGTCCAGATAGACTTTGCTGGTCGCCGAGGGGCCTGCCCCGGGCGAGGCGATGCTCCAGTCGCCCACCCAAAAGTCGAGCTGTCGAGCTTCGGGATTGGTGGCGCACGATGTGGGTTCCGGAGCGCCTGAGGCGGGCTGGGCGGCGACGCCAACGGAGGCGGCTGCGGCAAGAATGAGAAATGTGTGCGGCAGCAGCTTCGCTTGATGCACGGGATGCGGCTGCTGGGAGAAGGTGCAAAGGTGACGCATGCGGCCTTGGAGGCGGGATACAGCACGCCCAGCGCGTTCATTGCGATGTTCAGGAAGGCGCTCGGGACGACGCCAGCGGCTTACTTTCGTCCGGCGTCAAAAGGTTAGTGCCGCGGTCTGTGACGTGAAATCTAGTAGGAGCGGACTTCAGCGAGGTAGGCTTGGTTGCGGGCGAGGCGCTGCGACAGAACCACGTTTGCGTAGCGCGTGCAGAGGGCCATTTCGCTGGTCGTCCAACCGGCGCCCAGCCCGCGCAAGGACTGTATCAAGCCGAAGTAAATGCCAACTGAGCGAAGGCTGGGGCCAGAGCCTGAGCCCAGGTCCGGGCAGAGGCTCCCGTAAGCGGAGGCGTCCTGGAAGCCATTTATATTCATGGTGTTAGCAGCTTCAAGGGTCGAACCGGCCGTGGCGCGAATCAGCACAGAACGCCAGCTCGACACCGCGAACTGGATGGCTGCCGCCGCTGACATCACGAAAATGAACGCCGCAATAAACATTTGTTTTATCCTGCCCCTAGTGTGCCTCCGTGGGATGGGTGCCACAATAGGACAATGGTACTGGTGGAAAAACCACGGGGCTAGCCGTTAGTGTTGCGTCCGGCAAATAACTCGCATCAAGCGGGCGCAGCATGCTGCGCCCCTACAAGGACTTACCACTAGAGGGTCGAGTCGTCGAGACTTTCCGAAGCGCCCACTTCTGCCACGACCGTCGGCCGAGGCGCGCGGCGCATCGTGTCGATGAAAACGCGGACCAGTTCGGGGTCGAACTGATTGCCGGCGCAACGCTCCAGCTCCGCAAACGCGTCCTCCGGAGTCCGCGCTTTCTTGTAAGTGCGATCCGACGTGATGGTGTCGTAAGCATCGGCGATGGCGATCAGGCGCGCGCCGTGAGGGATGTTTCCGCCTTCGAGCCGGTCGGGATAGCCGGTGCCGTCGTAGAACTCGTGGTGATGCCGGACCATCAAGCGAATGCGCTTCATGGCTTCGAGCGGCTCGAGAATCTTGGCGCCCAGCTCCGTGTGCGTTTTCATGGTTTCCCATTCGGAGGCGTCGAGCGGGCCCGATTTGTTGAGAATTTCTTGGGGGATGCCCACCTTGCCCACGTCGTGCAGCAGAGCAGCCAGGCGAACATCCTCCACTTCCGCTGGCTCCATATCGAGCGCCTGCGCCATCATCACCGCGTAGGCGGAAACCTTCTGCGAGTGGCCCTGGGTGTATTGGTCCTTGGCGTCGATCGCCAGCGCGAGCGAAGTAACGGTTTCGACCACGGCGGGAGGCAAGGCGTCCGCCGTGACCAGTGTGCCGTGCTCGGTCAGCGAGCGCGTGAACTGCTCGAGTCGGCGGTGGATTTCTTCGAAGGCTTCGGGGCCTGTGGTGAACAAGCGTTTCAAAGTGACGCCGAGATACGCTTCGAGAACGTCCTTCTTCCACTTCTTGGTTTCGTTGGGATCGAAATGCTCCGCGCTCGAAACCGAGTTTCCGCCCTGGTGCTTTGAGAGATACATCGAGGAGTCGGCCACCTGGATGAGTTCCTGCGGCGTCGAGCCGTGAACCGGGAAGCTCGCGATGCCGAAGCTGGCGGTGATGTTCTTGTCGCGGAGCAGCGGGTCGGCGGCAACCCATCCGCGCAGCTTGGTGGCCAGCTGGCGGGCTTGCTCGACGGTGGTCTCGGGCATGAGGATGACGAATTCGTCTCCGCCGTAGCGCGCCACCACGTCGGAACGGCGGCAATTCTGCTCCAGGATGTGTCCGACGCGCTGCAAGACCACATCGCCTTCGAGGTGGCCGTAAAAGTCGTTCACGAACTTGAAGCGGTCCAGGTCCATCAGCACGAGCGCGAACGCGTGGTTGGCGCGCGTGGAGCGCTTCCATTCCTGGGAAAGCGCTTCCATCAGGTAGCGATGAGTTTTCACGCCCGTGAGGCCGTCGGTGATGGCCTGTTCCTGCGCCTTCTTGAAAGTCAGGGCGTTGTGCAGCGCGCCGGCGAAGAGATCGGCGAGCGTGCGCAGCAGCATCACCTCCTGCTCGCCGAACTCGCAGGGCTCTGTGGATTCCACGTACAGCACGCCCAGCAGCGAATCCGCATAGCTTACCGGCAGGGCGATGGCGGCCGTCGATGCGGGGAGGAGGAGCCGGGGCGAGGACGCACCCGCTTCGCGGACGATGGCCATCTGCCCGGTGCGCGCCACCTGGCCGATCAATCCTTCACCCAGCAGAATGCGGCGTCCCTGCGCGTCGCGGCGGCGCCCCGCTTCGGCCTGCACGACCAACTCCCTCGAGGAATAGTCGAGAACGGCGATGCCGATGTGGTCGTAGGTCAAGCCGGCTTCGATTTCGCTGACGATCTTCGACACCATTTCTTCGGGATTCAGCGTGGTGATGGCGTGGCCGGAAACGTTGTTGAGCAGCGTCAAATGACGCGAGCGCTTCTGTTGTTCGGCGAAGAGGCGCGCGTTTTCGATGGCGATTCCCGCCTCACTCGAAAGAACGCGAAGCAGCTCGACGTGGCCTTCGTCGAACGCCCGCTCCTGTTTGCTGTGCACCGCCATCACGCCGATGGCCCGGTCGTAGAGCACCAGCGGCACACCGCAGAAGGAGCCGGCCGTCTGATTCGGCGAGACGCCCAGGCGGCGCATTTCCTCGGCAAAGTGATCGCGAATCAGCAGCGGCTGGCGGGTGTGCACCATGTACTCGGTCAGATGGTTTCCTGCCGGGCGCAAGCGCCGCGGACGCCGGTCGCCTTCGACGATTTCCAGTTCGAAGCGCACTTGCTCGGTCTTGTGATCGTAGAAAGCGATGTAGAAACTGTTGACGTCGAGCAGCCGCTTCATTTCCGAATAGATGCGGTCGAACAGCGTGTCCACATCCAGCGTGGAGCTCAGCGTGCGGCCGATTTCGTTGAGGATGTGCAGCTCTTCGCTGCGCCGCGAAGTCTGCTGGATCAGATAGCTATTTTCCACGGCCATGCCGATCTGGTGGCCCAGGCCGAGAAGCAGACGCAGCTCTGCCGGCGTGAAGCTGCGGTTATCCGGCGTGCCCAGCAGCAGGACTCCAAACACGCGCTCCTTGGCCTGCAGAGTGATGCCCACCACCGTGCGCATCCCCTGTTCGAGCATCAGCTTGCGCACCTGGCGGAACGCATCTTCCTTTTCCAGCGCTTCGTAGTCGGAATCTGCGGCGAGGTTGCGAAGCACCACCAGCCCGCCCAGCCGCGCCACCAGGTTCACGAAGTAGCGATCCAGGTCGTTTCCTTGGATGGCGTGGCAAAAGGCGTCGTTCAGCCCGGTCACGACCACCGAAGTAGGTCCGTGGTCGTCGCCATAGTGCAGGCAGAGCGCGCCGGCCGGAATCCGCGCGACGTTTAGAACCCGGTCCAGGGCCTGCGCCAGCATCTTCGGGATTTCGCCGCCGACAAAACTCGAGGTCGCCAGGTTCAGGTTCGAGAGCGCCAGCATGTTACGCTCGACGCGCCGCCGCTCCTCTTCATAGACGGCCATCACCATCAGCACGCCCGAAAACAGCAAAGGCAGGAGGACCAGCGGGGCCAGGTCGATCCCGGCGAGAAAACGATTGTGTGGTTGGAGGGCTGTTATCACCTGCAAGATCGCCCAGGCCGCGAAGGTGAGGGCCAGCAGCAAATCCGCGCGAGACTCCTGCTTGCGCCCTTCCTGCCAGAACACCCAGGCGACGCAGAGGAACAAGAGCGCGACGCCCCAGCCGAGCGGCTGGTCCCACCAGTTGCGGGAGTAGGCCAGCGCCCATAAGGCCGCCACACCCGCCGTCAAGATCAGCCCGCGCAGCGCAACTTCAAGGCGTGCATAGAGCCGCGCGGAGCAATAAAAACCCAGCGCCGCCACGGCTAGCAGCCACTCGTTGAGCGGGTCAAACGGCTTCGAAGGAAGGAGCTGGAAGCGCAGGGCCGGGCCGACGAAATGCAGAGCGACCAGCGACCAGGCAATCGACCAGGCCAGCAGGTAGCCCTGGCGTTTCTGCCGAAAGACGTAGGTAAAGAACGTCGCCAGCAGGATGGCGCTGGCCAGCAGCATGATGGCGATCATGTTTACGTGGCTCAACAGCTCAACGCCCCACATTCTGTCCTTGGCGCCCGGGGCTTGCTCCGAGGATAGCAGAGAATTGCAAGCCGCCCGTGAGGGTGTCCAGCCCGAGTTTCTTGGGTGTCAACCTCGAGGACTGCGCTGAAAGACCCCGAAATCGCGCCTGTGGCTCCTCGGCAAAACGACACAAGTCCTCTCGCACTATGGCTCTTACAGCGGAAATGCGTCAACAGTACGCCGGTACCAAGCCCAGCCGGCTCATATCGTTAGGCGCGTTCGCTCGATTTTGCCGGTGCGTTTGGCTAAGATGGATTATTTTGAGGATGCCAGAGCGCGCATCATGACCACGGCAGAAAAACCTCGCGTGCGTTTTGCGCCCTCGCCAACAGGTTATCTCCATGTGGGCGGCGGCCGCACGGCGCTGTTCAACTGGCTGTTCGCACGCCATGAAGGCGGCACGCTGCTGCTGCGCATCGAGGACACGGACGTAGAACGCAACCGTCCCGAGCTGGTCGATGGCATCCTCACCAGCTTGAAGTGGCTGGGTATCGAGTGGGACGAAGGGCCGTTCTTTCAATCGCAGCGCCTGGAAATGTATCGAGCCGCCGCCGAGCGCATCCTTTCGAGCGGCGCGGGCTTTGCGTGCTTCTGCAAGGCCGGAGCGTACGCCGGAGGTGACGCTTCCGTGCACCAGGGCGAAGGCGACGACGAAGGGCCCAAACAGGCGAAGTTCGTCCCTTGTCCTTGCCGGGACTTGACCGCCGCCGAGCGGGCCGCAAAGGAAAAAGAAGGCATTCCCCGCGCCATCCGATTTCGCACGCCGCGCTCGGGAACGACGAAATTCGAGGACGCCGTCTTCGGCTCGCGCGAAGTGCAGAACGCAGAACTCGAGGACTTCGTCCTGCTGCGCTCGTCGGGGCTGCCGACCTACCAGCTCAGCGTGGTGGTGGACGACATCGACATGCGCATCACCCACGTGATTCGCGGCGCCGATCATCTGTCGAACACGCCGAAGCAGGCGCTGATCTACCGGGCGCTCGGCGCCGCGCCGCCGATTTTCGCGCATGTGCCGCTGATTCTCGGCTCCGACCGCACGCGGCTTTCCAAGCGCCACGGCGCCACGAGCGTGGGCTCCTACGCCGACGAGGGCTTTCTGCCGGAGGCGTTCCGGAACTTCCTGGCGCTGCTCGGCTGGTCGGCAGGCGCCGATACGGAGTACATGCGTACCGATGAGCTCGTCAGCCGCTTCTCCCTTTCCGGCGTGAGCCGGACGAACGCCGTCTTCGATCGCGCCAAGCTCGAGTGGTTCAACACGCAATACCTGCAGAAGCCGCCGGTCGAGGAAATGCTTCCTTACGTCCAGGCGGAACTGAAGCGCGCGGGGCTGTGGCACGATGAATGGGCGGGCGCCGGACGCGCGTGGTTTGCGCATGCCGTGGATCTGATTCGTCCACGAACGCGCTTGCTGGCCGATTTCTCGGGCTGGGCGCGCGCCTTTTTCACCGACGATTTCGACTACGAGGCGGAGGCGCGCGAGAAGTTCTGGAAGGACGAGCGCTTGCCGGCGATGCTGGCGAAGCTTGCCGATGCCCTTGCGGCGCAGCCGGACTGGAACCACGACGCTTGTGACGCCATCTTGCGGGGCCTGGCCGCGGCGGAAGGCGTGAAAGCGGGTTTGCTCATCAACGCGACACGCGTCGCCATCCTGGGCCGCGCCGTCGCGCCGCCCCTGTTCGAGTCTATGGCGGTGATCGGCAAGGACCGCGTGGTCGCGCGCATCCGCCGCGCGCTTCCCTTCGTCTCGCCCAAGTAAGCCGATTCAGTTCTTCGCAGTGGAAAAAACCTCCGGGTGGACCGCTCGCGCGCTGGCACTAGCGGCTGCCACTTCAAGCTTCACGCTCACGGGCGCCTTCACCGGCGGCAAACACACGGAATCGTTGCAGGCTTGGTAGCGCAGGGTTAGCGGAATCGTCGTCGCGCCCGCGGGAACTTCTTTCTGCGCGGCGAGCTTGAGCCGCAGCGTCACGCTGCCGGTGTAAACGTCGAGCGGCTTATCGGGGGAGAACGAAAACTTCTCGAGGCGTCCTGCGGGATAGATGGTGTCGAGCAACTGAAAGCCCGCCGGAAGCTGCGCGGTAAGAGCCGTCGGAATCAGGTACTCGTCCGAAGGCTTGTGCGAATTCATGTGAAAGCCCTTCAGGATGTCCACCACCACCGCCACTTGGAACTCTTTTCCGGCGGGCACCGGTTCGAGCGAGACGTAGGTGCGCGTCTTCACCACCGAGGCGGGATTGGGCAGCGCGGAATCCTGCAATGAGGCGCGCCAGACGCCTGAGCTCGCCGGATAAGCCCCCAGGGAGCCGAGGAGCAGAAAGTAAAGCGCGGGAGACTGATGGAATCGCATCGCTCGCTTCAGACCTCGACCGCCGAGCCGGTTTTTTCGCTCAGAATGCGGCTCATCACTTGCTTCAGCGTTTCGCCGGTCTTGTCGAGCACGAACGCTTGCGCTTCGTCCGACCAGCCCAGCTTGAAGCTGGTGGTGAGCGCGGAGATCCAGATCTGGCGCACCGGAGTGTTGGGGCTGATCACGAAGCGCGTGCCTTCATCGTCATCAAACTCGATTTCAAGCTTGCCGCTTCCGCCTTCGACCTCGAAGTCATGTTCGTCGCCGACTTCCATGAGTCGGCGGCGCAGAGCCTCGAGCGCGGCGTCGCATTTCTTCTGGAATTCGTGTTCATCCATCATCGTGTTGGCAGGTTATCGCAGTCGCCAAGGCGGGACAAGCAAGCGCGAAGTAGGGAGCATCGCGTTTCTCACAGCAATGCGTTGATCTCCTTTTCGAGTTGCTCGCGGTCCGCGAGGCCGATGAAGCGCTTCGTGATTTTGCCGTCGCGGGAGATCACGATGCTTGTGGGCATCCCGATCAGTCCGCCGAATTTCGACGCCAGGTCGTCGTTGCCCAGCACGATAGGATAGTTCATGGTCATCGCGCGCCCGTTCACGTCGAATTGCGTTTTCTGCACGAAAGGCTCGACCACGCTCTTCCCTTCGTCGTCCATGGCCACGCCGAGCATGGTGAATCCCTTGGACTCATATTTCTGCTGGAATTCGATCAGCCAGGGAATCTCCACGCGGCACGGCTCGCACCAAGTGGCCCAGAAATTCACGACCACGACCTTACCTCTCAGACTGGCGAGCGCGACGTCCTTCCCTTGCAAGTCCTTGAACGTAACGTCGGGCGCCGCCTTGGCGTTGTCCTTCGCGGCGCTTCCCGCCGCGTTCGACTTGCAGCCGGCCAGCGCCAACGCGCCGGCGCTTGCCAGCAGCCCAATCAGAAACAGTATCTGAATGCGGATCTTCATCACCCAGCTCCAATCATCGCGTGAACATATTCAGGAATGTCAGCTTCCCCGAAAGCCATTTGAACCGATCGACGAAGACCAGCCCTCCGATCGCCAGCAGCAGGACTCCGCTGAAAACTTCCACCGTGTGCAGGTGGCGGCGGAATCGCTGGTAGAACTTGAGAAAGCGCCCGATCCCCACTGCGGTCATCAGGAACGGGATGGCCAGTCCCGCCGAATAACATGCCAGCAGGAAAACTCCCCGTCCAATGGTTTCCTGCGTAGCGGCGATGGTGAGCACGGCGGTAAGGATCGGCCCGATGCACGGCGTCCACCCGAACGCGAATGCGAATCCCATCAGGAACCCGCTCACCGCTCCCGGCTGTCCGCCCAGGTTGCGGAAGTGCACGTCGCGGTTGAGCCAGCGCGTCAGCACCGGCCCGAGAAGGAAAATGATCGATATGGAGAAAAGCTGGACGGCCTTGAGCCATCCTCCGCCGAGCGCCGGCCGCCAATCGAGCGCCACTCCCGCCGCAACGAGCAGCGCGCCAATCACAAGCCCGGCGCGCACGGAAACCTTCGCGAGCCAGCCGATCAGGTGAAACCCAAACAGCAGAATCAGCGCTCCGGCCACCGGCGCCAGAAAGCCGCGGTGCTCCACGAGGAACGCACCCACAGCGCTGGCCGAAGCGCCGAAGGTGATGAACACAATCGAAAAACCGGCCACGAACGCGAAAGCGGAAGCCAACAGCCCCCGGGGAGCCTCCCCTTCTTTGAGCTGCTCGACTCCCAGCCCCGAAAGCATCGAAATGTAGCCGGGGACGAGCGGCAAGACACACGGCGAGAGGAACGATACCAGACCCGCCAAGAACGCCGCGAATGCGGAAACTTCCATCAGTTCTCTTTACGCTTTCCCCCGCCCATTGGATGTTGCGAGCGCGCTCCGGGTTCGAGGGATTCTCCCACACTCACACGATTCTCCCAACAATCGTTGGACGCGCGCCCGCGCGATTTGTTTGCGCCGGCAGATGAGGCGGCGCTAGTTCAGCAGCGGGCGCTTGCGGCGCCACTCGGTGGCTTCTTCGTAAGCCAGCGCAATCGCCAGCAGGCGCGATTCGCACCAGCGCGGCGCGATGATTTGCAGGCCCACCGGCAGCCCCGCGCGCGTAAACCCGCATGGAATGGAAATCGCGGGATGTCCCGTGCCATTCGCGGGACGGTTCAACCGCACCAGCGCCGACCGCACCGTTTCGCTCTCGCCGCCGATTTGGATCTCCTTTTCGCCGATGAGCGGCGCGGTGACCGGAAGGGTAGGAGCGAGAATGGCATCGACGCGCTCGAAAGCGCCGTCGAAATCCTGGGTCACGATTCGAAGCACGTCGAACGCCGCGAGGTAGTCAACCGCGCGCACTTCGCGTCCCAGGGCCAGCCGGCTGCTCACATCCTCGCCGTATTCGTTCGCGCGCGACGGGAAGTAGCCCTGCGATTCGTGGTAGCGAGCCGCTTCGGCGAGCGCGATGTTGGTGATAGGGTCGATGCAATCGTGGAGATGCGGAAGCGAAACCTCCTCGAGGCGTCCGCCAAGATCCTGGAAGCGCTTTGCTGCCGCCTCAACGAGCTTGTGTACCTCGGGATCCACGCGCTCGAAAAAATATTGTTTGGGCCAACCGAGCCGCAGCCGCCGCGGCCGGTTCCGTGCCAGGCGGCGGACATCGGGCCGGGCCGCGCCCTTCGGATACTCGCCCGCGATGGCTTCCAGCACCATGCACAGGTCTTCAACGCTTCGCGCCATGGGGCCCGCGTGGTCGAGGCTTAAAGAGAGCGGCACGATTCGCTCCACGCTTACCAGGCCATAGGTCGGCTTGAGCCCCGCGATCCCGCAAAGCGCCGAAGGGATTCGAATCGACCCGCCGGTGTCCGTGCCGACCGACGCGAAGCACATTCCCGTAGCGACTGCCGCGGCCGAGCCGCCGCTCGACCCGCCGGAAATTCGGTCGCGCGCCCATGGATTGCGCACCGGGCCGTAGTGAGGGTTCTCGTTCGAGATGCCATAGGCGAACTCGTGGAGGTTGGTCTTGCCGACGAGAATGGCCCGGGCGCGCGCGAGCCGGCGCGCTACTTCGCTGTCGCGGCTGGGAACGAAATGGCCGAGGATTCTTGATCCTGCGGTCGTGCGGACGCCCCGTGTCCAGATGTTGTCTTTCAGCGCGACAGGAATCCCGTGCAGCGGACCCGGCGTGCTCCCGCGCCGCCCGCGCTTGAATGCACGCTCCGCTAGCCGCGCGTCCCGGCGGGCGCGCTCCGCCGTCACGGTCAGGAATGCGTCGAGCGCGGGATTGAGCTTCTCGATGCGTGCAAGCGCCGCTTCCACCAAGTCGAGCGGAGAGATTTCGCGGCGCCGGAGAAGCCGAGCCGCTTTGCCGATGGAGAGAGACGCTAGCTCGTCTTCCACCCGCGCTGGCCCCGTGTTGCGCATTAGAAGATCTTTTCCTGGCGCCGCAGCGTTCCGAGCGAGCCGAGGCTTGCAACGCGAAAGGCCACGAGGAACTGATTCTCGTTGCGTATCTGACCGAACGAGAATTTGCGGTACTCGAAGCCCAGGCCGCAGCACGAGCCGTTGTAGCCGATTTGCGCCACCTGGTTTTGAAAGGCCTGTTGCGTGAAGTCGTAGCTCGCGCCGATGGCGGCGTTCCAGCCGCGGCGCGTCAGGTCGCCGTATCCGACCAGCGTGCGGATCTGGTTCGAGCGCTGCTGAAAATTCGGCGGGGGCGGCGAGGGATTCACCGGGAGATTCAGCACCGAAAAGTGCGCCAGCGTCAAAAACGATTCCTTGTACGGCTTGAGTTTCAGGAGAGTCCCGATGGCCGTCAGGCGATTGCGCACCGGGTCGTAGTTGACGATGAACTGCGTGTCGTAGCGCTTGCCCGGCTCGATTTTCAGATCGCTCACGACCGGCGAGAAGCGCCGCGGCTGATCGGCAAACGCGAACGGCGTCAGGGCATCGAGCGTCTGAAAGACGTTGCGTTGCCCGGCCACGAGCGCTCCGCCGAACGTGGGATCGAAGAAATACTTTTGCACCAGCCGCCAGCTCACCAGTTCCTCGGTGTCGCCGTCGCCCGAGCGTCGCAAGAGCCGCTGGGTGATCCCGTATTCCAGTTCGTTCGTGTCCGTCAGGGTGTCGTCTTCATCGAAGCGGATGAAGCGCCCAAAATCGTTCACGCCCGAAACGAGCCTGTAAACAACGTCGGGTTCGATGACGTGTTTCCATTTCACGTCGCCGTGATTCCAGATGCGATCCAATGCCGGCGGCCGCACGTCCAGAGAGAACTCCTCGGTGTTCCGGAAAACCCCCTGGTCCAGAAACGCGCCGTTCACCTGCTGCCCGCCATAGAATGTGGAGCGGAACGTGAAACTGGGCGTCACGCCGAGCCAGGGGCCCCAGTGGAGCGGAATGGTCACACTCGGCGCGAACTCGCTGCGCTCGACCAACCACGGCGTGGAAAACGGGGTCACATCCTCGCCTCGATGCACCCCTCCAGTGAAGGCGTCGAACGAGAAGTACACCGGCAATTGCCGGAAGGGTGCCTGGTCCACGGAACTGAAATCCAGTTCTGGCGCGGCTCGCACCGTAATCGAAGTGGCCGGCGTGGCGCTCAGGAAGTTTTCATAGCTCAGAGCCGCAACGCCCAGACTAAAGCCTTTGAAGTTGTTCTGCACGAACGCGGTGTTGCGCACCTCGGAGTTCACCGCTTGCGAATAGGTGTCGGCCCAGGCCAGCCGGAAGGTCAGCGAACTCAACTGGTCCAAGTCCGCCACGGCGCGCCACCCATCGCCGAGGAGCGAAGTGAAGAGCAGGCGCTCTTCGTGTCCCCCCTGGTTGATGCGGGGCAGCGGCGGCTCGTCGAGCCCCCGGTCGAGCACTCCGAAATAGTTTGCCTCCAGCGTGGCGTTTTCCCATGGGCGCATGCGCACATCGGCCCGCTGGCTCCAGCCGCGCTTGCTGAAATAGTCGGAGCTCAGGCTGGCGTCGGCCCAGTCTGTGGGCGCCCAGTACACGCCTTCGCCCAAGACGAGCCCTTTCCGCGAGCTGTTGCCAACCACAGGAATCAGGAACCCCGAGTCGCGACGCTTCTCCGCCGGGAAAGTGGCGTAAGGGAGATACAACACGGGAACGGAGAGCAATCTGAAATTGCCGTTTTCGAGATGCACCGTCTGCTGGAGCTTTACGGTGGCGCGCGGCGCGTAGAATTTCCAGGTCGGGCGGCCGGGATCGCAAACCGTCAGCCAAGCCTTGTGAACGCGATAGGTCTTTTCATCGAGCCGTTCCACCCATTGCGCCTCAAAATAGAGAGGATTGGGCGAAATCAGAACGGTGGGTGTGGGCCGCCGCTGCATCGCGAACGTCGCGCGCACGTGATGAAACGTCCCGCGGCCGGTGCGCACTTCGTACCGGCCGTCTTCCGCTTCCACGTGCTGGGTGTCGTAGTCGAGCTGGACGTTGCCGCGGGCGGTGGCCGCCTGCGCGTCCTCGTCATATTCCACATGGTCGGCGCGCAGCCGCGTGTTCTGGTAGCGCACGTCCACGTGCCCGTCGGCGTAGAAGATTCTGCCGACCTGGCGCTGCTGGTCGGCTTCGAGCGTGGCGACGTCTCCGGCTTGCTGGGCCGCTGGTTTGGGCATCGGTTTCTTGGCGCTCTGAGCCAGGCACGCAGTCGGAGGCAGAAGAGGAATGAGGAACAACGCGCAGCGAAGATAGTTCCCGCAGAATGATGGCAAGGCGTTCAGCATCGCCTGGAATGAACCCGGAAAAGCCTCTGGGTGAGCCCCGGTAATGAGAATGCCGAGCCTAACACGCGTCCCGCGCGCCCGCAATCGCCCGCTGGCGTACCGAACCCGGTTGCCTCATACGCACAATCGCGGGACCGTCGCCGCCGCTCGTGCTAACATGGGCGGGTTCCTTCACTGGAACCGTCCGCAGCGCAAAACGGACCCGTGATCCATATTTGTCCGCAGTGTGGCGCCCTGTTGCTCGAGGACGCCGACCGATGCACCTTCTGCGGCGCCTTGCTGGCCGCCGGCGGCGAAGCTCCCGAACCCGTGGCTGTATCGAGTGTTGGGGTCGCACAGCCGCGGCGCGAAAGTGAAGAGCCGGAATGGCGCCGCGAAGTCTCCCGGCGCCTGCAAATCTACCGCGCGCGCCGGGGCTACCTGCGCGCCGACGATCCTCAGACAGGCCTTCCGTTCCTGGACGAACCTCGCTTCGACGAGGATTTCGAAGAGCTCCCGAGGCCGCGCTACGTTCAGCGGCAGCGCCAGACCGAACGCGTCGAAATCTGCATTCAACCCGAGCTGGACTTCTCCAGCGCCCCGGACGACCGCGCGCATCCCCAGACGGCCCTGGTGCCCGTCGCCACTCTGGCCGAGCGGCGCCGCGCCGGCGCCATCGACGCGCTGTTCCTAGGCTTCACCTCCGCCGCTTTTCTCGGGCTGTTCCGTTCGCTCGGCGGGCAACTGCTCCTGGAAAAAGTGGACGCCATCGTGTATCTGGCGGTCTTCTTCCTGTTCTACGCGCAGTATTTCTTTCTCTTCACCACCATCGCAGGCGCGACCCTCGGCATGCAGCTTCGCGGGCTCACCGTGGTGCGGCTCGACGGCAGCCTGCCCGATACGCGCCAGCTCCTGTGGCGCAGCTTCGGCTACATCCTGTCCGGCGCGACGCTCTCGCTGGGATTTTTCTGGGCGCTGTGGGACGAGGACCTCTTCACCTGGCAGGACCGCATTTCGCAGACCTATGTGACGGCGGCCGCTCCGCTGGCGGAAACGCCGGCGATCGAAGTTTCCCCTGAGCGGCACGGCTTCGCGCACAAGTAGCCCACGACGCAAGGACCCTTGATCGTCGATGCTCCGAGCCTGGCTTGATTCTTACTCGGCTCGCAGGGCTTCCACGGGATCGAGCGTCGCGGCGCGGCGCGACGGCAGATAGCTCGCCAGCCATGCGGTCGCGGCCAGTCCAGCGGACACGGCGCCGTAGGTGAGCGGATCGACCGGGCTCACGTTGAACAGCAGCGAGGCCATCAGCCGCATGATCGCTGCGGCCGTGGCCAGCCCGCAAGCCACACCGGCGCACGTCAGCAGCAAAGCCTGGCGCACGAACATGCCGGTGACCGCCTGGCGCTGCGCGCCGAGCGCCACGCGGATTCCGATCTCGCGCGTGCGCTGCGAGACGGAGTAGGCCACTACCCCGTAAATCCCCACCACGCCGAGCAGCAGGGCCATTGCTCCGGCCAGCGCCAGCATTACCAGCGTGAACGAAGTGCGCGCCATGGAATTCGTGTAAAAGTATCCGGCGGTGTGCGCCTCCGCCAGCGGGAGGCTGCCGTTCAACGACCACACCGCCTGGCGCACTTCGTTCATGAATGCCTCCGAACCGGCGCGAGGGCTGCGAATCGCAAACGTGATGTCGCGGCGCGTCATGATGGCTTGCCCCTCGAATTTTTCCATCAGCACGGGCCAGTACACGGACGCCGGCGCAGGCTTGTTGACCCCGTCGTCGTGCATATCCCCCACAACGCCGATGACCTCGCGCCAGGGGTCGTTGCTTCCCACGCGGATGCGCTTGCCGAGCGCACTGGCCGCATCGTGCCAGGATTCTCGCGCGAGAGATTCCGATACCACGACGACCCCAGCTTTCGTGTACATGTCGTTCCAGGTGAGGTCGCGGCCGGCTACCAGCGGCGCGCCCAGGGCGTCGAAAAATCCCGGCGCAATGTACTTGAAGCGGCGAATCGGCGGAATCTCGCCTTGCGCGTAGGTGTGGTCCTCCGTAAAGACGGGATCGAAGTTGTCGTTCCCGTCCATGGGGATTGCCGTGCCGAAACTCGCCGACCTGACGCCCGGAACCGCCGCAATCTTATTCTTGATTTCCTCCTCCATCCGCAGCACTCGCTCTTCGTCCTTCACTTGCGCTTCGGGAATATAGATTCGGAACGTCTGCACCTGTTCCGGCGAAGCGAAGCCGGGGTGCACGCGCCTCAGCGCGCGAAACGTGCGAATCATCAGCCCGGAACAGATCAACAAGACGAGCGCGAGCGCCACCTGCACCACCACAAGGACGCTCCGCGCCACGTGCCGTTCCCGGCTCTGGCTGAGTGCACGCCCGCCTTCGCGGAGTCCCGTGTTCAGGTGCGCTCCGGCGTATTTGAAAATGGGAATCAAGCTGAACAGCGCGCTCGAAAGCAGCGCGATCCCCAGCGTGAACAGCAGCACATGCGCGTCGATGCCGATTTCGTTGACGCGCGGCAGCCCCTTCGGCGCCATGGCCACCAAAACCCGCAGCGCCCCGTACGCCAGCCCGAGTCCCAGCAAGCTCCCCAGCAGGCCGAGGACGATGCTTTCGAAGAGCAGGCTGCCGGCGATCCTCCGCCACCCCGCGCCCAGCGCGGCGCGAATCGCCAGTTCCTGCCTTCTCCCTTCCACCCGGACGAGCAACAGGTTGGCCACGTTGGCGCAGGCAATGAGCAGCACCATTCCGATCGAGCCCATCAGCACCCACAGCACGTTCCCAACGTCTCCCACCACCGATTCCTTCAGCGGATGGATGTTCGGTGCGATGTGCGCGTCTTCGAAAAGTTTCAGGCCGAATCCATCCGGCGCGGGAAAACTCCGCAACACGATGGGGAGCATCCGCGCCACGTCCGTAGTGGCCTGCGTGATCGTCGCTCCCGGCTTGAGCCGGGCAATGGCGAGATAGCCGTAGTTTCCGAGGTGCAGTTTCTCGCGGTCGAACTGGAACGGCACGATGATCGACAGCTTCTCCATGTCGAGGAAACGGAAACTCTGCGGCATCACGCCGATAATCTGCCGCGGCTTTCCATCGGCCACGATGTTTCGGCCGATGACCGACGGGTCTCCGCCGAACTTCTGCCGCCAGTAGCCATACGTGAGCACGGCCGTCTCGGGCGCACCGGGCGAATCGTCCTGCCGCGTGAAGTTCCGCCCGAGCATCGGTGGTATCCCCAGGAGGGGCAGCGTTCCGTCGGTGACGTCCAGCCCTTGCACCTGCTCGGGCTCTCCGGCGCCGGTCACGCTGAAGGAATCCGTCGTGTAAAGGCCCACATCCTGGAACCTCTGCCCCTGCTCGCGATAGATGAAATAGTCCGAAGGCGAAGCCCGCAGGCGGTCGAGTTTGATCCCCGGAGCGGTGTGCGACACTTCCACCAATTCTTCGGCATGAGGATACGGCAGAGGCTTCAGCAGCACGCCCTCGACCACGCTGAAGATTGCCGTGTTCGCGCCTGTCCCTGCACCCAGCGTGATCAGCGTGATCGCCGAGAACAGCGGCGCGCGGCCCAGCCTGCGCAGAACTTGCCGTAACTGAGCTCCGATGTCTCCCATGGCCGGACTCCCCAACTCCCTTGATCGCCCCGCGCAGCTTGAGGTACGCCTCCGGCTGCCGGAAAGTTCCGTCGCGCGGCGCACCCCCTTAGACGTGATCCGCCGCCTCGAGGATTTCCGGCCCCGACAAACGCTTTCCTTGCGCCGCCTTTCCTGTGTTCGTATACTGGCCCGCGCTGTCGGAAGGCGAGGGCATGCCGCGCGCGCTCAAGCCCGGCCACCGATTCACACCTGTCACGACCGCATCTGCACGCGACACCCGATACCGGGAGGCTCCGATGTCTGCGCCCGCACAGGACGAGCTGAACGTCTATAAATCCGCCGAAGCGCGATTTGAAATCGCCGCGCAGAAGCTGGGGCTCGAAGACGGCCTGTACCGCTACCTGAAGCACCCCAGCAAGGAAATCACGCTGTACATTCCCGTCGGGCGGGACACCGGCCAGCTGGAAATCTTCATCGGCTATCGCGTGCTGCACTCGTCGATTCGCGGCCCGGGCAAGGGCGGAATTCGCTTCGCCCCGGACGTTTCGCTCGACGAAGTGCGGGCGCTGGCGGCTTGGATGACGTGGAAATGCGCGGTCGTCAACATTCCCTTCGGCGGCGCGAAGGGCGGGGTGATTTGCGATCCGTCGAAGCTCTCCAAGGGCGAGCTCGAGCGCATCACCCGCCGCTACACGGCGGAACTGTGCGAATGGTTCGGCCCCGAGCGCGACGTTCCCGCCCCGGACATCGGCACCAACGACCAAACCATGGCCTGGGTGATGGACACCTACGCCATGCACGTGCGGCAAGCCACGACGGCGGTGGTTACCGGCAAGCCGCTCGATCTGGGCGGGTCGCAGGGCCGCAAAGAAGCCACCGGCCGCGGCCTGATGATGTGCTGCGACCGCGCCCTAGCAAAACTGAAAATGAAGCGCGAGGCCTGCCGCGTGATCGTGCAGGGGTTCGGCAACGTGGGTTCCCAGGGCGCTTTGTTGATGCACGCCGCCGGATACAAGATCATCGGCGTGGCCGACATCAACGGCGGCCTCTACAACGAAGCCGGTTTCGACATTCCCAAGGTGTACGACTGGGTTTACAACCAGCGCAAACCGCTGCCGGAGTTTCCCGGCGGCGGAACAAAAATGACCGCGCAGGAAGCGCTTTTTCACCCTTGCGACGTGCTGGTGCCCGCCGCCACGGAGAATCAGATCACTTCTGCGAACGCCCATCGCGTGGATTGCCGCATTCTTTGCGAAGGCGCGAACGGCCCCACCACTTCGCGCGCCGACGCCATCATTGAGAAAAAGGGAATCTTCATCATTCCCGACATTCTCGCCAACGCTGGCGGCGTCACCGTCAGCTACTTCGAGTGGGTGCAGGACCGCCAGGGCTTCTTCTGGCGCGAGAGCGAAGTAAACGAGCGTCTGCAGGACGTGATGGAACAGAGCTTCGACCAGGTGGTGCGCTACGCCGAATCGCACAGCGTCAACAATCGCATCGCCGCTTACATCGTGGCCATCGACCGCGTCGCTCGCGCGCTCAAACTGCGCGGCATCTACGCGTGATGGCCGCGAAGCAGACCCGGAAAAGCGGAGGACAACCTGTATCCTGACTCGGTTTCGCCCGGCGCCATGAAAACAGAGGAAGAGCACGGGCGCGATATCTGCGCGGTCGGCCGCTGGATCCACGGCCGCGGCTATGTGGCCTCGACCGACGGGAACATCTCTCTTCGCCTGGACCCCCGCCGGATTCTGACCTCTCCGACCGGCATCAGCAAAGGAATGATGTCGCCCGACGATCTGGTAATCACCGACCTCGAGGGCGCGAAACTCAGCGGCCGGCGGAATCCCTCCTCCGAACTCGCCATGCACCTGCTGATTTACCGCCGCCGCCCGGACGTCCATTCCGTCTGCCACGCGCATCCGCCGACGGCGACAGGCTACGCCGCCGCGGGAATTGCCTTGAACAAGGCGATTCTTGCTGAGTTGGTGCTTTCGCTCGGCTGCATTCCCGTGGCGCAGTACGGGACGCCGGGAACCCAGGAACTTACCGACGCGATCGAGCCGCTGGTGCAGAGCTACGACGCGATTCTGATGGCCAATCACGGCGTAGTCACCTACGGACCCGATTTGCTCACCGCTTTCTTCCGCATGGAAACCACCGAGCACTTCGCTCGCGTGGCCCTGGTCACCGAACTCCTGGGCAAACAGGTCTTGCTTTCCAGCGGAGATGTGGAAAAATTGCTCGCGGCCCGCGCTCGCTACGGCGTTCAGACGGCGGCCACGATGGGGCCGGCGTGTCCGGCGACGTCGGATGCCGCCCAGACCGAACGCATCACGCTGACGCGGCGTGAGCTCGAAGCGCTCGTGGACGAAGCGGTGCAGAAAGATCGCATCAGGCGCTGAACGGATGGGGGGGTTGATCCGGAACGGCAAGGCGGGGAGCGGAGCTGCAAGCCGGTTAGCGGAGGCTAAAGAATGGGCGAAGCACTGGGAATGATCGAGACGCGCGGCCTGGTGGCGATGATCGAGGCTTCCGACGCGATGGTCAAGGCGGCCAAGGTCACGCTGGTGGGCTGGGAGAAGATCGGCTCGGGCTACGTCACAGCGATGGTTCGCGGCGACGTCGCCGCCGTCAAAGCGGCGACCGATGCCGGAGCGGCAGCGGCGCGCCGCGTGGGCGAGCTGATCGCCGTTCACGTGATTCCGCGGCCGCATCAGTCGCTCGAAGACGCGCTGCCGATCGGCAAGTCCGCAATGGCTGCGGCCAAGTAGCCGCCGCCGCGGATCGGTCAGCAGCTGGCGTGCGGAAGTGTCCGCGAAGCATCCGGCTCCATGGTGAGCTATCCGTTGAATCTTGACTCTCAACTCTCGGCTCCATGATTCTCGCGCGCATCGTCGGCACCGTGGTTGCCACGCGCAAGGACCCGCGCTTGGAAGGCAAGAAGCTGCTCGTCGTGAAGCCCGTCACACCGGAAGGCGCGGATGAATCCGGCTATCTCGTCGCCGTCGATACCGTCGATGCCGGCTTCCGCGAAACGGTGCTCGTTGTTTCCGGCAGCTCCGCGCGCAACGCCACGGAATGCAAAGACCGGCCCGTCGATGCCGCCATCGTCGGCATCGTCGATTCCGTTCAGCTCGACGCGCTGCACCAGGCCGAGCTGGCCTCCGCACGAAAGAAGTAAGGATGACATACAATCGTTTCGAAGAGTTACCGGCGCGGAACGCGGCGATCGAACTCGCCGCCGGAGCGTTCAGGCTCGCCTCGGATCGAGCTTTTCTCAGGCAACGTAGCCTTCGCGATCAATTGGAGCGCGCCGCGGTCTCGGTCTCGAATAGCATCGCCGAAGGATTTGAACGCGACACGACGCAAGAACTTCTCACGTTCCTCTACATTGCGCGAGGCTCCGCCGGTGAAGTCCGTGCCATGCTCTGCTTGCTCGAACGGATGCCTGCTTTTGCTGATTTGAAATCTCTCGCCGAAGGCATCTCCCGCCAGCTTCGCGGCTGGGCCGGCGCTCTGCAAGGAGGGCCAATCAAGGGCCAGCGCTTTCTCACGGAAAAGACCCGCCAAGTGGATCGGGCTCGTCGTGAACGCGACCAGTTTCTGGAAGAGCTTTGCCGGATGCAGAAAGGCGCCTGATGATCCTCGGCCGCGTAGTCGGCAAAGTCGTCGCGACAATGAAGAACGCTTCGCTCACGGGACAGCGCCTGCTGATCGTCCAGCCCATGGACCGCAACGGCCGCGACAAAGGAAGGCGCATCGTCGCGCTCGACTCGGTCGGCGCGGGCGCCGGCGAAACGGTTTACTGGTGCCGCGGCAAAGAAGCGAGCTTTCCGTTTCTCCCGGCCGACGTCCCGACTGAGACAACGATCGTCGGCATCGTGGACACGCTGAATATTCCCCCCGCCGGTGCGAAGAAATAGATGCTCATTGGACGCGTAATCGGCGATGTGGTGGCCACGCGCAAGGCGCCGTCGCATGAAGGGCGCAAGATTCTCGTTGTGCAGCCGCTGAACCTGGACGGCTCCGACCGCGGCGACGCCGTGCTCGCGCTCGACGCCGTGGACGCGGGCGCCGGCGAGCGCGTCCTGCTCACCACTGAAGGGTTCTCCGCGATGACTTCCGTTGGCCGGCCCCATTCACCGATCGATACGGCGGTGATCGGCGTGATCGATCATGTCGAGCTGGTCGCAGGCGTCAAGTAAGCTCCGCCTCGATTTCGAAGCTGCTCCGCGCGCAAAAAGAACGGGCAGCGCCGGATTGATTGCGCGCTGCCCGTCTCTGCCAACCGAGTATGTGTCGCTTACTTGCCGGCAATCGAGCCGCTGGCGACTTGCACGTACTTCGATTTTCCGTTGAAGTGAATCTCCTTCACCTGATCGCCTTCGGTGACGATGGTCGAGTACCGCGCCTTGTTCGACCCCTCTTTCCACTCCACCGGCGCTTGCGCCACCAGTTTGCCGTCCCGGAACAGCGACACCTTCGCGTTGTCCGCCGTTACCGAGTAGCTCCCCGGCTTCAGTTGCGTGCCGCCGAGCGTAGTCGGCTGCAGAAGATCCATCGAAGCTTTGACCGTTGATTTGTTGTCGTTGGCGTCGTGCCGCGCTGCCGCGGGCAACGCCAGAGCGAGAGCCGCCACAGCTGAGAGCATCAACTTCACCCCGCGTCGGGACATTTTCTTCCTCCTCGAATATGTTCGCCCCTTGCAATTGCTTAGACGCAGCGAGTTTTCGAGAGGGAGCAGGCTTGCGCCCGGCTCGCAAAAAAAGTTTGCAAAGCGCGAGATGAAGGGATTGTGCTGCGATTGCGGACACTCGATTCGCGCAAGCGGACATTCCATTGGCTCCGTGAGCGAACGGAAAAGTGCCCGCCTCCGAAAATTCGGACGCCCTCGTGTTGCACCAGGATAGTGCAGTCGCGCCTTGCGCCGAGACGCTCGCGTTGACACGCTAGCGGCGCTCGTGAATAATCGCTCGGCATGATCGGCTCTCTGCGCGGCAAGCTCATCGACAAACGCCCGAACCAGGCGCTGCTTGACGTGGGCGGCGTCGGGTACCTGGTGCAGGTTTCGCTGGCCACGTTTGCCGCGCTGGGTCCGCTGCACGGCGAAACGACGCTTTTGGTTCACACGCACGTGCGCGAAGACCAGCTGGCCCTCTACGGTTTTGTGACCGCGCGCGAAAAGCATTGCTTCGGGCTGCTGATTTCCGCCTCCGGCGTCGGCCCGGCGCTGGCGCTGAAAATCCTCTCGGGAATGAGCCTCGGAGAGCTGGTTCCCGCGATTCGCCAGGGCGACATCGCGCGCCTGGTGCTGATTCCCGGCGTGGGGAAGAAGACCGCGGAGCGCATCGTCGTGGAACTCCGCGACAAACTGGCGGCTGTGGACGTGCCGGAATCCGGGAAGCCGGCGACCAAATCACAACTCGAAGCCGACACAGCTTCGGCGCTCGTGAATCTGGGCTACGACGCGCGGTCGGTGGAGAAAGCGATCGAAAAGGCGCGTGGCGCGGGCGGCGCCGATTTCGAGGCGCTGCTGCGCGCCTCGCTGCAAATCCTCGGCAGCGCCGCCATGCACAAGACCGCGCGCGCCGGGCGCCAGGAGTAAGCGACACTTGCGCGGAGGGCGCAGTGGTTCAGTTCATCTGGGAATTCGTGGCCCGCGAGGATAAGGTGAACGAGTTCGAGCGCCATTACTCGGGAACGGGCGCCTGGGCGAAGCTATTCCGCAAGGCTCCGGGTTTTCACGGCACAACCCTGCTGCGCGACTCCGAAAACCCGCGCCGCTACTTCACCATCGATTGCTGGGAGAGTTTCGAGGCGCACATCGCCATGCGCGGGCGCTTCGCCAAGGAATACGAAGAACTGGATCGCGCCGGCGAAGATTTTGCGGAACTCGAGCGGCGCATCGGCGTGTTCGAGGAGCGATAGATGCAACCCAAGATGGCGGACGCGCGCGACCGCATCGTTTCCGGCAAGGCCTTTGCCGAGGACGCGCGCATCGAAGCGAGCGTCCGGCCGTCCCGTTTCGCCGATTACATCGGGCAGGACCGCGTGAAGGAAAACCTGCAAATCGCCGTCGAGGCGGCGCGCGCGCGCGGCGAGCCCCTCGATCATGTGCTGCTCTACGGCCCGCCGGGGCTGGGCAAGACGACGCTCGCGCAGATTCTCGCCAACGAGATGGGTTCGGCCATCAAAATCAGCTCGGGGCCGATGCTCGAAAAGAAAGGCGACTTGACTGCGATTCTCACAGCGCTCGATGCGCGCGACTTCTTTTTCCTCGACGAGATTCACCGCCTGCAGCCGGCCCTCGAAGAGATTCTCTATCCCGCGATGGAGGATTTCCGCGTGGACTTGATCATCGGCCAGGGCCCGGGCGCACGCGTTCATCCCTATCAGCTCCATCCGTTCACGCTCGTTGGCGCGACCACGCGCGCGGGATTGATCATGGCGCCGCTGCGATCGCGGTTCGGCATCGTGCACCGCCTGGACTTTTATTCAGCTGACGACTTGTTGAGGATCGTGCAGCGCTCCGCGAAAATCCTGGGCATTACCATGGACGAGGCGGGTGCGAGCGAAATGGCGCGCCGCAGCCGCGGCACTCCGCGCGTCGCCAACCGCCTCCTGCGGCGCGTGCGCGACTACGCCGAAGTCCGCGCCAAAGGCCACATCACCGTGGGAGTGGCGCGCGATGCCCTCGCCATGCTCGGCGTGGACGAGCACGGCCTGGACGACACCGACCGCAGCCTGATGCTCACCATCATTCAAAAATATTCCGGCGGGCCGGTGGGACTCAACACCATTGCCGCGTCGCTCAGCGAAGAAGAAGACGCCATCGAAGAGATTTACGAGCCGTATCTGATGCAGCTCGGCCTGCTCGACCGCACCCAGCGCGGCCGCGTCGCCACCGCCCTCGCCTACAAACATTTCGGCATGGACGAGCCCAAGCGCCAGTCCGGCCTCTTCGCCTAGCGCTTCTCCTTCTTGCTGCTGCTTGGGATTGCTCAATCGGTTCGCTGCACGAACAAACCGGAGAAGTGCTGCCGGTGCCGAAAGGCCAGGATTCCCCAAAGGATCGTCACCAGGATCGCCATGGGCAAGCCCTTCGGGTCCATAAGCAGGTGAAACAATACAATGTTCGCGATCACCGGACCCAGCAAGGTGAGCCCAAGCGGAACGTATCGGTTCACGAGCAAGAGCGCCCCGCCCGCAACCTGCAAGCCGCTTACAACGATGAAGTAGTGTGACTCCATCAGCGTCGCCGAGAACTGGCCTGCCAAGCCTGCCGGCATGGGTCCCGTCGGAATGAAGTGCAAGAATCCGTTGAGCCCAAACACAACGAAAACCAGTCCAAGCAGATAGCGGGCGATCAGCGCGGCGATCTTCATTTGTTCTCCTTCTTGCGGGACGCGACGCATCCTTCGTAAGTTTTGACGGCCATTGACCCGATATTGTCGCGTCAGCCCCGGCGGCTTCACAGCGTACTACAAGAGAGAAGGAATACCCAGTCGCTCAGCCGGCCGGCGTTTACGCTTGCAGAAGCGCTCGTGGATTCTTTTTTGCGATTGCCAGGAGCTTCAGATCTGCGCCGCGCGGACGCCGCGTGCCTTGCTCCCAGCTTCGAACCGTATTCGGGCTGACGTTCAAGAACGCAGCAAAAAGCACTTGGCTCGCGTTGAGAGAGCGGCGGATGTTTCGGATGTCCCGAGGCCTGAGCTTCCGAGGCGGAGGGGGTAGTTCTTTGACGCGAAGATCGGCAAGCTGACCCCGCTCGAATTCTAGCGCCTCTTGAAGAGATTCCCGCAAATCGTCGAAGACTTTGATCTTGATTCCCTTGGCCATGGTGCTCCTCTTTACGCCTTGATGCGGTCCACCAGTCTCCTAAGGAATGCGCGCTGAGCAGGACTTAGATCCTCCTGCTCTTCCTTGCCAAACAGGAACAGCAAGTGGATGTGACTTTTGTGCTCGAGGTAAAGGTACATGTACCGAAAACCGCCTCTCTTGCCTTTGCCGCGCGTCGGATTCGCGGTGCGCGCCTTCCTGATTCCTCCCAAGCCTCGGACCAAATCTCCGCAAACAGGATTTTCCGCGAGATCACTCTGAATGGCGGAAAGCACTGAATCGGCGGCATCACCCGCCAATTCGTGAAGACGGCGGGTGAACACCCTGGATTCGATGAATAACACAATGCCTTATATACCACAGAGTGGTATATAGGATCAACGGAGCGATCCCGCTTGTTGATCTTTCGAAACTTGGGGCTGCGGCGCGACCGCACGCGGTCACGCAGCGCGCTACGCTTTCTGCGCGTATGATTGGCAATCCGAATCGCCATGACGACGGTCTATCTATCCCTGGGCGCGAACATCGGCGACCGCGCGCAGAACATTGCGCGCGCGACGGCGGCGCTTGCCGGGCGCGGTGTGCGTGTCACGCGGCAATCGCCGCTCTACGAGACGGAACCTGTCGAGATGACCTCCGAGAGCTGGTTTTTGAATTGCGTGGTCGAGGCGGAAACGGATTTGACCCCTGACCAACTGATGCGCGCGCTGCTCGGGATCGAGCGCGAGCTGGGACGCGAACGGCGCGTCGCGCGAGGCGACCGCCCGATCGACATCGACATCCTGCTCTACGGCTCGAGCGTCGTGCGTTCCGAGGAAGTGGAAATTCCGCACCCGCGCATGGCCGAGCGGCGGTTCGTGCTCGCGCCGCTGGCCGAAATTGCGCCGCAAACCGTGCACCCGGTGCTCAAGAAAACGGTCGCTGCGCTCCTCGCCGCGACGCGCGACCGCAGCTTGGTCCGAATCTACAAAGCGAATGACCGGGATTAAGGCGACAAACTGAGACCGGCAGTTTTGCCGGTCTCAGAGTCGCGCGCTCGTTGCCGACTCAGCTGGCGCGGAGGACCTTCAGCCAGTGCAGCGTGAGCGCTTTGGGCTGAAGGGCTTCGATCTCGATTTCCGCTTCGCGGCCTTCCGACCGCTCGCTCCAGCGGTACACGCCCGGCTCAGTTTCTTCGCGCACGTGGCCCGACGCGGGGCGCAGGAAATCGCGCGCGTCGTCGAAGGAAACGTTTTCGCGCGTCGTAGGACGCGTGAGCGCTTCGACCACATAGCTGCGCAGCAGCTTCGGCCAGTACGCCTCGAACAGTTCCGACGAGGCGAAAATATCGCTCCAGGCGACTTCGCCGCCGTAGGCGACCACCACGCCGACCACGCGCTCGCCCTTCAAGCCGGTCGTAGCGCGATGGAAGCGCTTGTCGATTTCGTGCGCGAAGGTTTCCACCCGGGGCGCAACGCGATCGGATTCGTAGATCCTCTTGTACGACTGGCTGGGCGCCTCCGTGACAATCACCGACTGAAGTTGTTGTGCTGAGATCGCAGGAGCCGCCGCTGCCGGCGATGCATTGCCGGGAATGCCGCCGGCGCTGCCCCTCTGAATCGCGTCATCGCCGCGGACGGCTGCCCAGACTTGTCCCTGGTCCTGGTCCACGGCGGCTTTCTCGCGGACGCTGGGCTTGACTATCGTTCTCGCAGCGGCGAATTTGTCCGAGCCGCCGGTCCACCGCCCGTGCTCGACGCAGAAAACGTCGAGCGGAAGCGGCTCGGCGCCCACCGGCACGATGCGGTCCTTGCCGATGATACGGTCCTGCTTGCCGCCGGAGACCACTTCGCCGGCCAGCAGCAACAGCGGGCGCTTGCCGCGATTGACCAGCACGAGCTGGTTGACCTGCGCGCCGCTGTACACGGGCCGCGGCTCGCCGTCGCGCGTGCGGCGCATGTAGCTGCCCTGCTCGGCGACGATGGCGTCGCCCGAGGCCAGCGCTTCGTCGAGTGTCGCAAAGCCGCTGGTATCCGCACCGCGGCCACTGACCACGGGGAAGACGGTCATGTTCTCGTAGCTGACCGGATCGGCAAGGCGCCAGTCCTGCCCGGGCTGGCCCTTCGGCGCGTTTGCGCAGGCGCACGTCGTCGTTGCGGAAAACCCATTGGCCGGCGAGCTTTTCGGGCGTGCATCGCCGGAATCGGCGCCGGCTAGGCCGTCGGGCCGCAGGAACGCTCCCGCTACGGCTAGCAGAAATGCCGCGAACAAAACCCATCGGAAGATAGCTCTCGATCGTGTTCCGCTCATGTTTCCTCCTTCAGCGCCCGAGACGCCGGCCTCGAAAGCCGGTCGCTGGGCTTCCTCCGGAGAACGAAGCGACGGCAATTCCTTGCAGGGTTTTTCTGGCGTGCCGGGTGGTTCTTGCGGGGAGGTTCGGCGGGAATCAGCCGAGGCGTTCGCGGTCGCGCTGCTCTTTTTCGCGCTTCTTGCGGTCTTCTTCTTCCTGGCGCTCGAACTCCGCCATTTCTTCCTCGGTCATTTGGTAGTCCTCGCGGGAGGCGAACATCGCGCCGCGGCGGCTGGTGCGCGAGCCTTGGCTGCGCTGGCGCTTCTTACGGGCGGCAAAGTCCTGCATGCTGCGGATGGGTTCGGTGATGGCGCCCGCTTCGAGCAGCAGCTCGCTCACTTTTTCGAGGAAGTCGTGGAGATGGTATGGCTTGAGCGAGTACGGCAGCCCCTCTTGTTCGAGGATTGGCTGCGCCGCTTTGGCCGCTAGCAGCGGCACTAGGAATAGCACGCGCAAGCGCTTGCGTGGCGGCGGAGGCGGCTGCCCGGATTCCGCCGCTGAACTGCCGTTCCCGTTCGGTCCCGGCGGGGCGGATGGCTCTTCGAGGGGCGCGATGCAATCCGCTTGCGACAGCTCCTTCAGAATGGCGAAGACAGGGCCGCGCAGGTCGGTCAGCGCCACGTTGACGATGACCAGGTTCCATCCGCCGCTGGCCAGCTCCGAAAGCGCGTGCGACGCCAAAGGGACGATGCGCACCCGCCAGCCTTCGGCGTCGAGCACATTCTTCAGCGCCCGCTGGCTGACGATGTCGTCGTCGATGATGAGTATCCCGACTTCGGCCAAAGACACTCCCCCCGGGGCGAGTATAGGCGCCTCTGGCGGCGCGTTTCGACTGAACCGCCGGCCAGGGTTCCACAGCAGGACTTGTACGCTGGGACAGGCGCCGCGTAGAAAGCGGTGGCAACGAATGGTGCATGTGCCGGGCAGCCCGCCGGAAGCGCGATGGGTTTCCGAAGTTCCCGCCCCGATCTAGTGTCGCGTCTCGGAAATACGTGAAGCAAGTCCGATCCGGTAAGTCCTTGTAGGGGCGCAGCATGCTGCGCCCGCTGGATGCGAGTTATTTGCCGGCCCGCGGCAGCCGGTCTAGCGGGCGAGGAGGGGTGCGAGGCGCTCGGCCAGGGGCATGCTGGGGTCCTCGCCGACCAGGCGGCCGAGAACCGAGCCGTTGCCGTCGAGGACGATGAACGTCGGCAGGGCGCTCGCGCCATAGCGGTGGGCCTCCGCGCCGCCGGTGTCGAACCGCTGCGTCCAGTTCATGCCGTTTGCCGCGACGAAATTGCGCCAGGTGTTCTCGTCGTGATCCTCGCTGATGCTGATCACTTCGAGGCGGTCGCCGTACGCGGCCTGCAAGCGCTTCAGGTCGGGCAGCGATTCCCGGCACGGGCCGCACCACGACGCCCAGAAATCGAGCAGCGTGATCTTCCCGTGCCCCGAGGAGGGCGAATCGGAGCTTCTCGACGGCGCAGCGCCGGGCCCGCGAGGCGCGGCGTTGAACGACGCATCGAGAGCCATCTCGGCGGCGTCGCGCGGCGCGCGCGAAAGATTTTCATCGTTGATCACCGCTGCCGCCTTTGCCGGCGCGGCGTTTTTCTTGGCGCGCGCCAGGCGCGCCATGTCGCCGAGCGACGCCTGTTCCGGAGCGGCGATGATGCTCAAGCCCTGCGACTCTTGCGCCGTTGCAGAGACCTGCACGAAGCTCTTCGCCGGGTTTTGCGAGCCTGGCTGCTGGGAGGAACTCTGCGCCGCCGCAGAGCCAGCATACATTAGGACAAGCGCTCCGCTGGCAGCGTGAAGCAGCGTTTCCCGACGCAATCGTGGGAACCAAACGAACAACACGGGAGCCTCCACAACTCCGCTCCTTCGAGTGTCGGCGGGCGAAAAGGGGAGGCCAATAGTACGACGGGGGCAATGTGCTCAAAGGGCACCAGCGAAGTCAGGACTTCCGGCAATGGCAGCGGTTTCAGTGAGATACCAATTCCAGACGAGCAGTAGACGACTGCCGAACCCATGAAAATGGCAGAACCAAAGGGCGGAAACGCCTGGCATCCGTAGAACTACGCAGGGCCACTGCGATGAAATACGGATGGACATGTTTCACATTGACACTACACTAATCGGAGAGTAACTTCCTTTCTCAGTTTAGTTCTTCTTGTGGTGGCGGCTCTCGGCTCAGTCGTTCTACGGCCGAATCGGTCTGGTCAGCGGCGCCGGTCTTGGTAGGATGAGATTTCTTCGATGAAGTGGCGAAGCCACGTCTTCGACCACCTGCAAAAGAAAGGCCCTCGGGCAGACGGGAGTCGTCTCGATGCGTTCTTCACGTCCGCGCCGGCCGGCCTGGTCATTCTGGATTCGAGCCTTCGCCTGCTGAAAGCCAACGACACCATGGCGGACATGATCGGGAGTCCGCTCGAAAGTATCATCGGTCAAACCCCCGGCACGCTCGTGCCGCTACTGGCCCCAATCGTCGAACCGATCCTCCTGGGGGTCGGTGAAACAGGGCAGCCGGCGTTGAACTTTCCGTTAAGCGGTGAGACGCCAAAGGCGCCTGGAGTGGTTCGCCACTGGCTGGCGTCAGTTTTTCCCGTCCTCCGCGATCCCGGCAATAAGTGGACCATCGGCGTCATCGCCGTCGAGGTAACTGACCGCGTCAAGTTTGAGGAAGTGTGTAAGAGCGAGGCTCTGCTGTCAGAGGCGGAGCGTCTGGCAGATCTTGGGAGCTGGGAACACGACTTGATCGCAGGACGAGAAACTTGGTCGCCGAACCTTTGCCGCATCCTGGGACTTGATGCGGCGACCAGGGTTTTCCCCCAGAGAACATTCTTGAACTTTGTCCACCCGGACGACCTTGCGATGGCGCGCAGCACGATCGAGTGGGGGATGAAGGACCGTCAAGCGTACGAATATCAGGCTCGGTTCGTTCTCCCCAGCGGCCACCAGCGCATTCTGTTCACGCGCGGCCAGCCCATCGTTGACTCAAACGACCGGATCGTAAAGACCATTGGGGTTACCCAGGACATTACCGCCGACGTCGAAGCGCAGAGGGCTCTGCTGGCCAGCGAAGAGCGGTATCGGGATTTGGTCGAGCACAGCCAGGATCTAATCTGCACGCACGACCTGGAGGGCCGCCTTCTGTCCGTGAACGATCCTCCTGCGCGGATCCTCGGCTATAGAAGAGAGGATCTGGTCGGGCGCCGCATTGTCGATGCGCTGCGCCCGGATGTTCGCGGCCAATTCGCCGAGTATATCGAAAGGATCGTGCGCGATGGCTATGCCAAAGGGCTGATGGTTCTGGCGACCCGTTCAGGCGAGGAGAGAATCTGGGAATACGAGAACACTCTGCGCACGGAAGGAGTCCCTGCTCCCATCGTGCGCGGGAGAGCCCGCGACGTCACCGAGCAGGTCAACGCCCAAAGGGCTCTGCGCGACAGCAAAGCGCGGCTGCAAGCTCTCGTAAACTCCATCGATGAGATCGTGTTCGAGTTTGACGCCGCAGGCACGTTCTTGGACATGTGGACCACGCGCGAAACCCTGTTGTGTCGCCCGCGGGCGGAACTCCTTGGCCGGCGGATTTCTGACGTCCTGGGCGAGGAATTCTCCACCCCGTTCAGAGAGATGTTCTGGCGTGTGCTCAAAACGGGGCTGGGTGAAGACCTGGAATACACTCTGGAAGTACAGGAAGGCAAACGTTGGTTCTTGGGCCACGCCACTCCCATCAAAGCGCCGGACGGCGCCTATAAGACGATTTGCCTGGTGGTTCGCGATATTACCCAACGAAAGGACGCCGAGGAAACCCTGCGTCTCAAAGAAACGACCATCCGAGGGTTGCTGCGCATCAGTAACAGCCTCAATGCCAAGCTGGATGTGAGCGCCATTCTCAGTTCTCTGGTTCAAGAAGCGATGGTTCTGGGGGACGCGGAAGGTGGCCGGTCAGCGACGTTCGGTCCCGAGGGGCTCGTTGGGAATTGTTTCTTCCACCAAAAGAACACCGGACCTTCGCCCATCACCTGGGACTTGCAGGCAGACGCCATGAGCTTGGTGGCGCAGTCCAAGCTTCCCTATCTTTCGAACGACGCCCTGAATGACCCGCATGTGTCACCGGCCTCACGGGAGGCGCTCAACCTCCGCCACGTGCTGCTCACGCCGGTCTTCGATTCCCGGGGAGAAGTCATCGCCGTATTCGGTGTTCACAACAAGAAGGATGGCAAAGGCTTCACGGCCACAGACCAAGAGAACATGACGGGCCTGGCGGCGATCGCCGGCATCGCGCTCCAGAATGCGCTGGCCTACTCCAGAATTCGGGCCGGTGAGGCGGAGTTGCGCACTCTCTCCACGCGACTGCTCAGTTTGCAGGACGAAGAGCGGCGCAGGATCGCCCTGGAACTGCATGAATCGACCGCCCAGGCACTCGCCGGCCTGCTGCTCGCGCTCGGGCCGCTCAAGCGCTTGGCTGCCCCGATGTCGGATTCGCTCCGCAAGGTTGTGGACGAGATCGGCGCGCTGGGCAGGCAGATCGTCCACGAAATCCGCACCCTCTCATATGCGCTCCATCCGCCGCAACTGGAAGCTATGGGGCTTGTTGGCGCGGTGGTCTGGTATGCCGAAGGATTTGCGGAGCGCAGCGGGATCAAAGTGGATGTGGATGTGCCGGAGGACATTGGCCGGCTGCCTGCCGAAGAGGAACGAACCCTGTTTCGAGTCGTGCAGGAATGCCTGACCAACGTTCACCGGCATTCCCACAGCCCTAGTGCGACGATCCGCTTCACCCGAGACGCCTCCAGCGTTTCGGTGACCGTAGCCGATAGCGGCAAGGGCATGACGGGCAGCTCCGCCGCTCGGCTCGGGCAGGGCGCGAAGCTCGGGGTCGGCATTTCGGGAATGCGCGAGCGCGTCAAGCAACTCCATGGAACGCTCGAGATCGAAAATGCGCCCGGAAAGGGCGTAACCGTCCATATCGTGCTCCCCCTGGCGGCCAAAGAACTCTCAGAGGACAGGAGAGGTCATGAAAACCGGGCAAACGTATCGCATTCTGCTGGCGGATGACCATTCTGTGTTTCGGCGCGGCTTGAAAACGCTGATCGAATCGCAAGAAGGGCTTGCAGTCTGCGCGGAAGCGTCGAATGGCCGCGAAGCCGTCGCGCTCGCCAAGGAGACCCGGCCCCACATGGCCATTCTGGACATCACTATGCCCGACATGGACGGCCTGGCAGCGACGCGGGACATCCGCCAGAGCTCGCCGGCTACGGAAGTTCTCATCCTGAGCATGCATGAATCGGAACGCATGGTGCTTGAGGCGCTGCGTGCGGGTGCGTGCGGCTACGTTGTGAAGTCGGACGCCGAGCATGAGTTGCTCGCTGCCATTGACGATGTGCGGCACCACAAACCGCATCTGACCGGGCAGCTTGCGGGAAGCATGTTAAGAGCCATCGTCAACACCGAGAAGGACGGCGAAACGGGCAAACTTGCGGAATGGCCGCTGATCGATGCGCCGCTCACCGCCCGTCAAATCGAAATTGTGAAGCTCCTGGCCGGCGGAAAAAGCAACAAGGAGATAGCCGCATCGCTCAACGTCTCGGCGCGCACCGTCGAGTCGCACCGCTATCAAATCATGCACAAGATGAACTTCGCGAGCCTGAGCGACCTCGTGCGCTTTGCCGTTCGCTCGAACTTGGTTGAACCCTAAGCGCCGAATCGGAATTTATCGGCGCCTGGATGAAGCAAGAACGCGCGGCGCGTCTCGGCAAATGGATGCGCACAATCGGCGTCAAGACGCAGCAATGTTGTGCCGTATCGCGGCGAAAAACCTACGGGAGCCCTGAGGTCTGCGCGGCCCTAGGGCTGGATCCGGAAGCTGCCTGACGGCTCGACGAACCCATAGGCCATGTGCGGCGTGTTGAATGCGGCAGCGGGGCGGCCTTCGCGGTCCAGCAGAATCAGCCCGCCGGTGGTATGGGCGCGGTGAGCGAGCTTGCGCACGCAAGCGTCAGCGACGGCTTGCCCAATGGTCTCGCCGCCTTCTTTGCGATGAGGCGCGAGCGCGCGCGAATCGTGCAGAAGATCCACCGCCATTTTGGCCATGACAATCTTCATGATCCCTTCGCCATGGCCGGTGGACGACACGCCGCCCGCTTCCGCATCCGCGTAGCAGCCGCAGCCGATCAGCGGCGAATCGCCCACGCGCCCCGGGAATTTGCAGCAGGTTCCTCCGGTGGAGGTGCCGGCGATAAGATGCCCGTGCGCGTCCAGCGCGACTGCTCCTACGGTGCCGTATTCGTGCGTGAAGTGGTGTTCGGCGGCGTGCGCATCTTCCCGGCAGCGTCTCCAGGCCAGCTTCTCGCGGTCCAGAATGAGATCGTCCGGCGAGCAAAGGGCGATGCCGTTTTCGGCGGCGAACGTCTCGGCGCCTGCCGCAACGAGCATCATGTGCGGACTCTTTTCCAAGACACGGCGCGCCAGCCGAATCGGATTGCGCACGCGCTCGACCGCGGCGACGCCGCCGGCCTTGAGCGTCTCGCCGTCCATGAGAATGGCGTCGAGCTGCACGCGGCCGTCGCGGTTCAGATGCGAGCCCGTGCCGGCGTCAAATGTGGGATCATCTTCGAGAACCACGATCGCCGCTTCCGCCGCGTCGATGGCCAGGCCGCCGGACGCCAGGATTTTCCAGCCCGCTTCCAGCGCGCGCCCGATTCCGCTGCGGCAGTCTTCCAGCGCTTCCTCGGGGATGCTCCAGGCGCCGCCGTGAACGATGAGCGAAGGAGTCAAAGCGCGGGCCAGGACCTCAGAAGATGTGGAGCAACAAGGTGAGGCTCGCCGCGATCAGGAGCGGGCCAAGCAGGAAGGCGAAGCCGGCGCCCAGAAGAACGCGCACGGCGCCGTGATGCTTCCCGGCGGCGATCGCGGCGGGAAGCGGCCGCACCGGAGCGCCCTGCTGGCGCAGCGCGCTTCGGAATACGTTGAGAAATGCCGCGGACCAGAAACCCAGCTCGCGGCGCGATTGCCAGAGCAGATCCAGGCCGGCGCACACCACCAGAACGCCGATGATTCCGAGCAGCTTCGGCATCGGCGCTCAGCCTCCGCGGCTTGCCGTGCGTGAAAGAACCGCTCGGGGCTTCGGCGCTTCGCGCGGCGTTCTCATCTCGGCTGGCGCGGCGAAGTGGTTATTCGGCGAGCGCGACGCTTCGGGCGACGCAGAAGGATTGCGGCCTTCGATCTCCTTCCAGGTTTGAAGGATGCGATGGATCACGGTGATGTTCGAGCCGATGGCGAGAATCCAGAGCGCCACGGGCATGCGGTTCGTAAGCGCCGCCAGGATCATCAGCACGATGCGCTCCGGCCGGTCCCAAAAGCCCACTTCGAATTTCGGCGCCAGCGATTCGGCGCGCGCCCGCGCATAGCTGATCATCACCGCGCCGGCCATGGCCGCGCCGGCCACGAAAACGTCGAGAAAACGGTTCACCCGCGCGTAGAACACCAGCACGCCGAGGAAAAGAATCAAGTCGTCGTAGCGGTCGAGAATCGAGTCGAGGAAGCCGCCAAAGAGCGACACGCGCCCCTGCAGGCGCGCCACCGGCCCGTCGAGCAGGTCGCACAGCCCCGCGAGAATCATCATTCCCCCGGCGGCCGCGAAGCGGCCCGACGCAAACAGAATCCCCGCCCAGAGATTCAGGACCAGCGCGGACCAGGTGATGACGTTGGGAGGGATGCCCGTGGAAGCCACGAGAGCGGCCAGCCGGTCAACCGGCCAAGCCAGATAGCGGCCCATGGTCCGCGTCAGCATCGCTTCAGAGTCACCGGCTCACGCTTCATCATGGATGGTCGAAAGACGGACGACTTCGAAATCCTTGGCGCCCGCCGGAGTCGCCACGTGCACCTCGTCGCCGACTTTTTTGCCCAGCAGCGCGCGCCCGATCGGCGAAGTCGTCGAGATCAGCCCTTTGGACGCGTCGGCTTCCTCCGTGGTTACGAGCCGGTATTCGATCTCCGCGGATCGGGCGACGTCCAGCACCACGATGCGCGAGCCGTACGCGGCGCGGTCTTTCGGCAGATTGCTCAGATTCATCAAGGAGATGTCCGCCATGCGCTGGTGCAGCTGGCCGAGCCGCGCGGCCACGTAGCCCTGGCGCTCCTTGGCGTACTTGTACTCAGCGTTCTCGGAGAGGTCGCCGTGGGCGCGCGCCACCTTGATTTCCTTCGGTAGCTCGTCGTGCAGCTCGTGCTCCAGCGCGGCGATTTCGTCCTGCAGCTTCTTCTTAATCTTCTCGGCAATATCGGCCATTGGGGGACGTTTCCGGGCGGTTCCACGGAGCTGGCGTGCTGCCGCGCGCATGGGGCTCATGCAAATGGATTATAGAGGATTGCCGCGCGCCTCCGCAAATCTGCGATTGGCAAGGTGGTTAGCATCCGGGACGCGACACTAGCGTACCTTCACTGCGACGGTGGCCGTCCTGCTGTTCCCTTTGCCATCCTCGGCGGTAAGCGTGTACGTCGTAGTCTTCGCCGGGGCTACGTCCACGCAGCGCATGAACGAAGGCCACACGGCGTTCGTCCGCGGCTCCAGGCGCACGCTCTTCGCGTTCGACACTCCGTAGCAGAGTTGCGCGGTTTCGCCGCGGCGAATCTCCGGAGGGGTCGCGTAGAAATTCAGAATCTCGAAGCGGTTCCCGCCGAGCGACTCGACAATCTTCTGATCGTCGGCCAGTTTGCGGGCCTTGGCCGCTTCGGCGACATCGCGATTCTCCCGCCAGCGCGAGTACAGCACCCAGCCGGAATAGAGCGCCGCCAAAACGATGAGCGTGGTCGTGTAGATGTAAGGATTGCGCGTGCCGGAGAGGGGCTTGCGGTTTGGGTCCGTCAGCACCCTTCCATTTTCCCCCGAAAAAGCCCGGGCGGGAAATGCGCTTCGCAGCTCAGGCCTGGAAGGCTCGGCGGAACACGCGAATCATGTCGGCGAAGGCGAGGTCGGTGCATTCCGGGTCGAAGCGCGGGCCTTCGTCGCGCATGAAGGCGTGCTCGGCGGGATAAAGGACGACGTTGTAGCGCGCACCGGCGCTGCGGAGTGCGCGGTCGATCGTCTCGCGATCGCCGGCGGGCACGTGCGGGTCCGTCGAGCCGAAAACCATCAGCAGTTCCCCGCGGATTTCGCCGGCGCGCGTCAGCGATCCGCAGTCGGCGTCCGACCCGAGCTTCCCGTCGTGAATGCCCGTGCCGTAGTAGCAGACCGTGGCGCGCACGCCGGGCTGCAAGGCGGCGCGAAACGCCAGGTGGCCGCCGATACAGAAACCCATCGCTCCGATTTTTCCGCTCGCCACTTTGGGATGCTTCGCGAGCCACTCCAAGCCCGCGCAGCAATCGGCGTCGAAATGCGCCACCGGCGTTTTCGCAGCGTCCGCGAGGCCGCGCGTGCGGCCGGCGTCGTCGAACGCAATTACCGTGCCGGGCGGCTCGCTGCGGCGGTAGATTTCCGGCGCCGCCGCGACAAAGCCGTACCCGGCCAGGCGCACGCAGGCGCGCAACATCGGCGGCGTCAGTTGGAAAATGTCCGAGTAGCACCAAATGCCCGGGTATTTGCCGTCCGCCTTGGGCGCGGCGACAAACGTGCGCATCGGCGAGCCGGCCAGCGGGATGTCGGCGTATTCGGTGGTGACCACCACGGTTCGTTTCCTTCGCGCGCGGCGGCGAATTCAGCCCGTTTTAGGCCGGCAAGAGTAGCACAGAAGAATCGAGCTTCGGTGGCTGGTGTCGCGTCTCGGAAATTGGTGAAATAATTCCTTGTAGGGGCGCAGCATGTTTACCCTGAGCGAAGTCGAAGGGCTGCGCCCGCCGCGCCGTGCAAGGTGTCGCCGTAGGGGCGCAGCATGCTGCGCCCGCTTGCTGCGAGTTATTTGCCGGACGCAACACTGGAACTCAGCGCGAATAGTGACGGACGGAAAGAGCGATCGGCAAGCCCACGCAGAACCAATGCTCGACGAATTCGCAGGCCTTGTAAACCAGCGGCATGTCGCTCTTCGGAGCCGCCGAAAGCGGTAGCACGACGATGTGCATGAAGAGATACACCAGCGCGCCGTAGATGAGGCCAAACAAGACGGCGCGGTCAACCAGGAGCGCGAGCTTGCGGCTCGCGAGGTAGTACACCGCCGCAGCACCCAGCGCGATGACGAAATGCAGGACCACTCCGAGCGCCGCGCTTTGCGCGCCCCCGTTGTACGCCTTCATGCCCAGCACGCCGCTCGCAATTGTCTGCGGAACGAGAATCGGCTTCGCCGGGCTGTACACCACCATGGCGTACACCAGATCGAGCACGCCGACGACCAGCCCGCCCACCACGATCGCCGGAAATGGCCGCGGCGCCGCGGGTAACGCAGTGGCAATGCCCCGGCTCATCGATATCCTCGGTCTTCGAACATGCGCGGACTCTCTGCGCCAAACTGCTTAGCGCATTATGCCTGCGCCCATCAAGCTGGAAGTGGCAGGGCGCCAGGAATAAGGGCCTAACTGGATGAAAACGAATCTGGCGGAGAGGGGGGATTCCAATCCACTGACGGAATCGTTTGTCTCCGTTTGCAGTGGTTTGCCCTGCTACTCGAAACAAAAGACTTAGGACGATTTCCCGCAACCCCTACAGCGCGCAAGGGCTTGCTCGGAGCCAAATCGCGCCGAAATAGTAGCATGGACAGTAGCACGAGAGGCGTCGCGGGATTTCCGTCCGCACGCTGCGAACGCCAGCAAATACTACTTGACAAGGTGTTAGAACCTATGTTATTCTGAGACATGGAGTCGCTGTAGCGTCTGCCCATTCAAACCAAGGCTCCCCGTCCTGAGTGCTCTCAGTACGAAATGAGATAGGCAAAGTAGCGGTTATCTGCCCCAACAAGTCCGCCAGTCAAGATCGAAAGAGGCTGAACGGGATGAGAGGCGGGAAACGCAATCGAGCACGGTAGCGGCTTGAAACGGGAGCCGTGTATCCGTGCAACCTTCCATTCAACCCCGTGGTCTCCGAATCGCTGACGCTGCCCGCTATGCGGGTGTCTCTCACTGGTTTCTCAGGTCTGCAATCTGGCAAGGGCAGCTAAAAGCGCGACGGGCGGGGAAAGTGATTATCATTCTGCGAGACGATTTGGACGCTTACCTGAGTGCCCTGCCCGAAGTGGAACTTAACAGTGCTGAGTGGCTTGCGAAACGTCAGCGTCGTGCGGCGTAAAATAGGTTAAAGTGGCGGGAGTATTACTGGACGGACTCATGAAGGGTTGCTGTCGAGAGGATAATCGCTACAATCAGCACCTGTGCTCTTGAATTTAGTTTTGCGTGGCTACCACTACGTAATGAAGTTTCCACCCGTAGCCTGGGACTTTCTCCGCAAGGTGTTTGTCCGACGCAGCGTTGCAAAAATCGGTGTCGAGTTTTTGACCGAAGTGGGAGTGCTCGTTCTCGTCTTCCCGATGCTGGACACTATCATCGAGAACGGCAAGAAAATCACACGTTCGCTGGTGGCGACAAGCGTTGCAATAGCCGTCATGTGTTTTATCATAGCCGCTATACTATCAATGCTTGCTGGCGAGGACTAGAAAGGAGGAATTTATGTCAATAACACCGATCCTCGGACTTTTGGTAGGCATAGCTGTCGTGTCGATCCTTGGTATTTTGTCCGCACTTGCCCGCTCTAGGGAAGAACTCCGCGAAGCGCAGCGACAGATGCAAGAAGAGCGACTTAGGCTTTCCGGTAGTATAAGTATGCAAAGTGCGATTCCTAAAGGACTACATCCACAATCAGAGGCACCCCTTACCGGAATCGCGGCGGCGCAGGGAAAAGAACCAGGCCGTCCGAACTGATTAAAGAATGAGATGGGCGGAGTCAGCTAAGAAGCCATGATAACGGTGAGTGCATGAACATTCTTTTTGTGGGACTAGCCCGATCACTGTGGTTGTTTAATTTTTCTACTTTGAATCCCAAGGGGCTGAATCTTCAGGGGGTAATTGAAGGGATTAGGGACAGATACCACTTTGCTCAATCCCCGAAGCACCAACTGGACTTTGATGAGAAACGGGGTCTAGTGTTCAAATCGGGAACTTTCCGAACTAAGGAAGGAGTGCCCGTATTTGTTTCGTTCACGATTTATGCTGACGGTTTTGTGGCCGATACGCTGTCGAGCACGGATGATTCAACCGAGTTTCTAAGTGATCTAAGCGAATGGATTCAGCAGAACTATGGCCTCACTGTTCCGCCTAATTTCAGAAGCACATACGTTGGGCAGATCGACTTTGAAACCGATGCTGAAGCGGTATCGTTGAACCCGCGTCTGCCTAAGTTCGTCAAACTGCTTGAAGAACGCTGCAAGCCGTCAGACGGCAAACGGCGACAATTTGATTTCAGCAGCCTTGGCTTTTGGACAGAGGACTCGGGTCAGACTTTTGCTCCCGCTCCGTTCAAATGGGAGCGAAAAATAGGCGCACCATTCTCTAGTAATCACTATTTCTCGCAAGCTCCGCTCGAAACACGTGCCCATATAGAATTGCTCAAAGAACTTGAGCGGCTGCTGAAAGGTTGAGAGGGAGATATCGCAAAATGGTAGAAGGTCTTTGGAGTGTCCAATATTACGGGCCGCAAGGAAATGGCGGAGGAGTCGTTATCTTCATCAACGGTCGAGTCTTTGGCGGCGACAACGGCTTTTACTACCGTGGCTCTTACGAACTGAAGGGGGATACCCTCTCAGCAAGAATTTCGGTTAAGAACTTCGACCCTTCGATTCCTAATGTAATCGGAGTTGTGGGCGACTTTGATTTATTGATGGAAGCTAAAGTCCAAGGGGATTCCATCAACGGAACTGGAGCTTTGGCCAGTGCTCCCGGTGCTAAGATTGCCGTTAGGCTGACAAGGCGAGACACGCTCAAATAACTGAATAAAGTCCTTGACATTCTTGATAATCTGTGCTAAGCTGGTCTTAGGTAGCTTCACTGAAGTAATTCCCGTTTCCAGAATTCGGTTTGAGAAATTCTGCGCCCTTGGCGGGGCGTGACCGTTCGGAAAGACTTAAATGGGTTAAGTCAGACAATTTGAGTTTCTCAGCCGCCCATGCTGAGTCTTTCCCGAGCCCGATACCGCCAAGTGTCGGGCTCTTTTTGTTTGTGCCCCTCAGTCTGTAGTCGATCACTCCCGCAGACCCGTAGCAATCCCGAGTGAAATTCAAAGTCAAAGGAAGAATTCTATGCAAGGCATAGTCTTGTTTTGGAATCGTTTCGGCGGTTGGGGATTCGCTCTGCCAGATGATGGCGGCGACGATATTTTTCTCCA
>Ga0187846_10000074_pt1 | contig 57547 bp, 66 predicted proteins | sample TC_taG_FD_161473 | JGI IMG/M metagenome (GOLD analysis project Ga0187846, IMG submission 161473) | Biofilm microbial communities from the roof of an iron ore cave, State of Minas Gerais, Brazil - TC_06 Biofilm (v2) | ecosystem: Environmental > Terrestrial > Deep subsurface > Cave > Wall biofilm... | reverse complement strand
CCATGGCCGCGGTGCCGAGGGCGAACGCCCAGAAAAGGGTAGTGCTCTTAGGGTTTCGCATCGATCGAATTTCCTGATGAACTGCGCCTGACGAAAATCGGCTGCGCTGCAACTTACCGGCGGGTTGTGACAGAAATGTTGCAATTATGCTGAGGCTAATTCAACGCACGAAAAAGAGAGCGGCAAGCCATCAGGGGGCTGCTGCGATGGGGTCAAACCCTGAGCCACCTGCGCTTGAACGCGGGCGGGCCGGTCAGTTTCCGGTCAAGACCCCCGACTCAAACACGGAGCCGGTGTTGCGGCGGGGTGCGGGCGCAGGAAGACGGTGAATACCGAACCGGTGCCGGGGGTGCTTTCGATATCAAGAAAGCCGCGGTGCCGATTGAGGATGTGCTTGACGATTGCGAGCCCGAGCCCGGTCCCGCCCATCTCGCGCGAGCGCGCGGTGTCGACACGGTAGAAGCGCTCGGTCAGGCGCGGCAGGTGCTCGCGCGCGATACCCTCCCCACGGTCGCGCACGACTACCGAGACAAAGGGGCTCTCCCCGGCATCACTACTGTGAGAAGGCCGGACGCCGGTCGCGGCGGCGACCGTGATCTCGCTGCCGGCGCGCCCGTATTTGATGCCGTTGTCGACGAGATTCTGAAAAACCTGGGCGAGCTCGTCGCGCTCGCCCAGCACGTCGGGCAGATCGAGCGGTAAATCCAGCCGTATGCACATGCCACGCTCGCCGGCGCGCAGCTCCAGCGTGTCGGCGAGGTGACGCAGCAGCGGCCCGAGCGCGACATGGCCCTGCGGCATCACATGCTCGTTGAGCTCGATCCGCGACAGCGACAACAGATCCTCGACCAGACGGATCATGCGGGCGGCCTGCTCGTGCATGATCGCAAGAAAACGCTCGCGCGCCTCGGCATCCTCGCGCGCCGGGCCGCGTAGGGTTTCGATAAAGCCGGTCAAAGTGGTGAGCGGCGTCCGCAGCTCATGGCTCGCATTGGCAATGAAGTCGGCGCGCATCTGCTCGGCCCGTTTCAACTGCGTGATGTCGTGCAAGGTCAGCACCGCAACTGCGTCCTGGTCGAGCGACTGGCGGTCTATGCGGGCAAAACGGGCCTGCAGCTGCCGCTCGATCGGAACGGTAAGCGTGAAATCAACGACCCGCGCCGACTCCCCCCGCAGGACGGCATCGGCCGCGCCCAGCACCGCGGGGTTGCGGAGTATGGCGGCAAGGTCGCGCGGCCCCTCGACAGCGCCAAGGAGAGACTCTGCCTGCGCGTTGGCGTGAACGGCCCGCCGCCGAGCGTCGAGCAGGATCAGCGGATCGGGAACGGAAGCGATGACCGCCTCCGCGGTGGCAAGCCGCGCCTCGGCGGTATGGATGCGCTCGCTCCACAGCCGGGTCAGCCTGACAATCGCTAGCCACAGCTCGCCGACCGGGCCAGCTGGCCGGCGGGGAATATACTGGGACATCGAGGTCGCCGCCTGTTCATCCGCGGCCAGGCTGCCGACCGCATCTCGCATCCTCGTCAGGGCGGTCACCGACGGACCGATGATGAGCCCGGTGGCAACCAGGGTGGCGGCGCCGGCGATTAAAGCCGGACCGGGGGCGAGGGCCCCCCACGCTGCAAGGGCCGCAAGGACGATGAGGCCCGGCGCGGACGCGCTCAAGGCGAGCGCGACAGCGCGGTAGAGCGCATGGCGACCGATCACGCCTCAGCCGCCTCGACTGTCACGCGATCGCCGTGCCGACCGCTTTTACCGATCAGCGGATCGAGTCGTGGGCCGAAAGGGCGGCGAGGTTGACGAGGTCCGACACCGTGGCGCCCATGTTGACGATCTGAACCGGATGAGAAAGGCCGAGTAGCAGAGGCCCGACGACCGTCCCGCCGCCGAGCTGCGGCAAAAGCTTGGCCACGATGTTGGCGCTGTGCAGTTCGGGCATCACGAGGATGTTGGCCGGGCCCGCGAGGCGGCAGAACGGGTACAGCCGCCGCATCAGCCCCTCGTCGAGCGCGACATCGGCGCTCATCTCGCCGTCATATTCGAAGCCGACCCCTCGCTGATCAAGAAGCGCCACGGCGTCGCGCACACGCTCGACGTCCTTACCCAGAGGATTGCCGAAATTCGAGTACGACAGCAGCGCCACCCGCGGCTCGAGCCCGAGCTGGTGCGCCTTGGCCGCTGCCTGGATTGCAATGTCGGCGAGCTGCGCCGAGCTCGGGACCTCGTGGACGAGGGTGTCCGCGAGCAGAACGGTCCGCTCGCGGGCGAGCAAAATGGTCAGGCCAAACAGCACGCAGTCGGGCTTTACCGCGATGACCCTCGAGACCTCGTCCAAGACATCGAAGGAGTTTCGGGTGACCCCCGTCACCATGGCGTCGGCATCGGCGCAGGCGACCATGCAGGCGGCAAACACGTTGCGGTCCTGGTTCACCAGGCGCTGGCAGTCGCGGTAGAGCATCCCGTTGCGCTGTTGGCGCGCGTAAAGGAAATCGGTGTAGCGCTTGTTGTGTTGCGACAGCCGTGCATTGTGGATCTCGAGACCCTCGGGCGAAGTCAGGCCCATCGCCGACATCGTCGATTGGATCCGTTCCTCGCGGCCGACCAGCACCGGCGTGCCGAAACCGCTCTCCCTGAACAAGAGCGCGGCGCGTATCGTCTTTTCTTCCTCACCCTCGGCGAAGACGACGCGTTTCGGTTCGGCCCGCACCCGTTCGAAGATCTGCTCGAGCCCGGCTGCGGTCGGGTCGAGCCGGCCGCGCAGCGCGCGCTTATAGGCTCCCATGTCGAGAATGGGCTTGCGGGCGACACCCGAATCCATCGCCGCTTTGGCGACGGCCGAGGGGATCGCCCAAATCAGACGCGGGTCGAACGGCGCCGGGATGATGTAGTCGGGTCCGTAGGTCAGGCGCTCGCCGGAATAGGCGGCGGCGACCTCGTCCGGCACGTCCTCGCGGGCGAGCCGGGCCAGGGCTTCGGCCGCGGCGATCTTCATCGCGTCGTTGATCGTCGAGGCGCGCACGTCGAGGGCGCCGCGAAAGATGTAGGGGAACCCCAGCACGTTGTTGACCTGGTTGGGGTAGTCGGACCGCCCGGTGGCGATGATCGCGTCGGAGCGCACGGCGCGCACCTCTTCCGGGGTGATCTCCGGGTCGGGGTTGGCCATCGCAAAGATGATGGGTTTCTCCGCCATCGAGCCGACCATCGCCTGGTCGACTGCACCCTTGGCCGACAGGCCGAAGAAGACGTCGGCGCCCTCGATCGCCTCGGCTAGGCTGCGCGCGCTGGTCTCGACGGCATGGGCCGACTTCCATTGGTTCAGCCCGTCGGTACGACCCCGGTAGATGACGCCTTTTGTGTCGCACAGCACGACGTTGTGCTGCGGCAGGCCCATTGTCTTCAACAGCTCGACGCAGGCGATCGAGGCTGCGCCCGCGCCGTTGACGACCATTTTGACCCTGCCGAGGGAGCGGCCGGTCAGGTGAAGGGCATTGATCAGCCCGGCCGCGGCGATGATTGCGGTGCCGTGCTGATCATCGTGAAACACCGGGATATCCAACAGCTCGCGCAATCGCTCTTCGATGATAAAGCATTCGGGCGCCTTGATGTCCTCGAGGTTGATGCCGCCAAAGGCCGGATGCAGGAAGCGCACGCAATTGACGAACTCGTCGACATCGCGGGTGTCGATCTCGAGATCGATCGAATCGATATCGGCAAAGCGCTTGAAGAGCGCCGCCTTGCCTTCCATCACCGGCTTTGCCGCGAGCGCCCCGAGATCGCCAAGGCCAAGGACCGCGGTGCCATTCGAGATCACCGCAACGAAATTGCCCTTGGAGGTATAGTCGAAGGCCGCACTGGGCTGACGGCGGATGCTGAGGCAAGGGAAGGCGACACCCGGCGAATAGGCGAGCGACAGATCGCGCTGCGTGGTCAGCGGCTTAGTCGGCGCGATCGACAGCTTGCCGGGCCGCCCGTTCGCGTGAAACTGCAGCGCCTCGTCTTCGGTTGCGCGAATAGTCCCGGTGTCCATGTTCCTCACCTCGCCGGCTCTTTGACTATGGTAAAGAGCGGCGCGGAGCCCGTCAAAGCCGCACCTCGGCGCTAGACATCGGCTGCAACCAACGGTACCGTCGGGAACCGACAGCTGCTGTGCCGCAGCCATCTAAAGCAAGTTCTCGCCCTTCGGTTGTACTGCCCGTTTCCTTCCTAGTCATTATCCAAATAATATAGGAAAGCGTTATCACAATAGCAATAAGCTGCGGTGACCCCTACCGGGGCGCCCTACTCGATCGCCACGATCCAATACCGAATCGGGCGGCGAACTGCGATAATTTGTTTTCCCCCGTCTAGGGTTTGTAGCCTCAAAGAAATAAGATGCTGATATTCGCTACTCGGGACTTCGGCGACGAATGTATCAAGCTAAAATAAATCCGGCCACTTGTCTATGAGGAACCCATGAGTGAGAGTCTGCAACCGAGAAAACCTTTTGAAGCGGCCCTGAAAGATTTCCTGGATATGAGCAAAGACCAGCCTCAGAATCGAATAATACGATATTTTTTAAATCGTTGCCCATAGTGATATTTGTGATCAGGGATCGGTATTGGTTTACGATCCCACTGCGCAGCAATTGCGCACCTACGACAAAGCTAATAACTCACATAGTATGGCGAAATGGCCTAAAGAGGAGGTAAAATTTGAAATTGATAGCGGCTTGGCATGGCTGGCGTTTCGAAAGCGAACTCCTCTCTTTACTAAGTCCGCAAAACAACATCCTGAATTCAAAGAATTGGAAGACTCAAACATTGGATCAATGTACTGCCTTCCGGTCTTTAGAAAGGACGATCTTTTTCCATTTTCGATTGTCTCCTTTCATAATCCAGAAGGTAAAGAGATCATCACGGATGATGTGCAGACTAAAATGGAGGTCGCGGTCTCGATTCTTGAATCGCAACTTGCGCTCTCCCCGACACCGCTTGTCGCGAGCGAAAAAGTGTTCATCGTTCATGGCCACGATGACAGTTTTCGCAACGAGCTGGAATCCATTCTGAAAAATAAGGTAGAGTATGTGGTAATACAGGCTCTGGCGCGAACCGGTCAGGGTCTATTAACATTCCTCGAAGAAAAGATTCGAGACTGCGTCGCTGGGTTCGTTTTGTTGACGCCGGATGACGAGGGGCGTCTTTATAAATTTGGGGAACCCTTGCGACAACGTGCACGCCAAAACGTCATATTCGAAGGAGGTTATCTGACAGCACTCTTTCGACGGAAAAATCGGATATGCTTCCTTCAAAAAGGGGATATTGAAGTTCCATCTGACTTAAATGGCTTGCTGATGGAGCGGTTTCCCGAGAGGATCGACGCTGAACGCATTCTGCTAACGCTAGAAGAGTGGGGCCTTGGGAGCACGCCATCCGAATCCACCGGCGATGCCCGTCGCGGAGGTCTCCAGGGTATCGCGGCGCAGTAATTCTTGCTCCGTGCTCCCGACATCGGATCGACCGAAGCGAGCCACCAAGCCCGCCAACCGCTTCTCGCGCTGCCGACCCCTCCGGGTTTGGGCCCCCGTCCAATTTGATTTAGAGGGTGTGGCGGTCGTTCGTTATCCGATCGGCACGATACGGTAGCCGGCCTCAGTGGCAAAATCGGGGTAGTGTCGGACGCTGTTGCGGTCCTTGCGCTTCTCGCGCTCCGTCAGCTCAGCGTAAGGCAGCACAGCGGGATGCAACCTCAGCGGATCGTTGCGTGTCTTAGCCCAGCGCCAGCCGTTACAGCGGCGTTGCGCCATCCAGCCGTCGTGCTCGGCCTCGGCCAGCCGCTCGATGTTCTGATCGAGCTGTGCGCGCAGATCGTCCCTCGGCACGGCGGCCGGCGCCCCATCCTTGCCCTTGCGCAGGCCGAGGCCGACCAGCGACAATACCGCAGGGATGCGGCGTGCCGCCGCGCGATTGTCCTCCTTATCGGTCTCCAGCAGCTCCGCATAGGGCTTGTCGAGGTGCGGCTGCATCGACCAGCCTTCCTCCCGCGCCAGCCGGAGCCACGTCTCGTGGATCACCGCGGCGAGAACCTCTACGTCCCCCGACGTCAGCTCTCCGGCCGTGCCTCGCTTAAGGTCCATGAACTCTCATACACCCGAAATGCACAGAAAGTTGCGCCAGCAGCGAAAAATCGAAGCGGCGCGTGACCAGCGCCCTCACTCATACCTGTTCAGGCGTATCAGTGTGTGCAACAGGTTCGGATCGAATTAACAATGTATGGTGGAGCGGCTGGCAGCCGTCATACCTGTCGCGGTGGTGGCTGGCTTGCTTTAAAGGCGTGGCGTCACCGCTTCATCACTCCCGGGGCTATGGTGGGCTGCTTGCCGGCAGGCGATCGAACTCATTCCTCTTTTGAGTTTCAACCTCAAACCGGTTTCTCTAAGTGCGTTTACAAGAAGGAAGATGGTGCTGCATTCTGATCGCCGTCGCCGTGGTTCGCGACATTCCGGGAAGCGGCTTGGAGGCCACCGTGCCCAGTCCGGCTTTCAATAAGCGCCCAAAAGACGTCTTCATCAGCTATTCTCATGCGGACATCGCTCAGGTAGAGCCGCTGGCCAGGTGGCTGCAAGGTGTCGCGGGCTTGGACGTGTGGTGGGACACCCGCCAACTCACGGCGGGAACCCGACTTAGCTCGGCCTTGCCTGGCGGTCTTGAGAGTGCGCGGGGCGCGCTGTTCTGCGTCTCACACGGCTGGACGAAGTCGACGTGGTGCGAGGACGAGTTCAACGCCGCCCTTCAGGAGAGGCGAGCCAACCGGCGCTACAGGATAATCGCCTTGCACCTCGACGATTGCAAGGTACCGGCGTTTCTTGCCAATGCACGTTATCTTGAGATGAGAACTCTGGATACTGAGGTTGCAGCCAGCCTGCTCCAGGCCTTGGTTCCTGAGCCTGCGCCTTGGTCGCAAGGCCAGCGGGATGTTTACTTGTCCCGCTCCTGGCACGCCGCGGAAGCCGAGCCTGGCGATCACATCTGCCTGGCGCTGGCACGTGGCTATGGTTTTCGCTTGGTCGGAGATTCCCCAGAGTATTTGGCTTTTGATGACGAGTCCAGAATACGTCGTATTATGGAAGGTTGCGGTGCTCTGATAGGGGTACTCCCGTACCGCGATGATGCCGCGAGCGGCTTCACTTCAAAATGGATCATCAAAGAGGTGCAGGTGGCGCGCGATTTGGGTCGTCCCTATTTATTGTTTGCGGCCGAGGGGGTCAAATTAGATGCGGCAATAACAGCAGCGGCCGTCGGCGCGCAGGTATCTCCGTTGCCGCGATCCGCAGACGATCAAATACTTATCCAGACGCTTGATTTATTCGAGGAGAATTATCGTGCGTCAACGCGTCCTGCCTATTCTTTCTTTGCTACCTCGCTACGCAGTGACGCCAGCGAGACCGACCGCGCCATAGCAGTCATCGAGCAAATCACCGGCATGCAATGCCTGCTCGGGCAGCGTCTCCAAAGTCAGCACGCTCAGCAGGAGATTGTCGACCGCATTCAGCAAGCACAATTTCTGCTTGCTGATATTTCTGAAAATCATGCCAACTCACTGATAGAAGCCGGAGTTGCGCGAGGTGCCGGCACACGTCTTCACCTAATGTGCAAAACTCCGGACTCGGGTGAACTCCAAACACGTTTCATGTTTCGGGATCTTGAGGTCAACTGGTACCAAAACGCGCTCGAGCGAATTGGAGCGGCTCATAGGATCGCTCGCCTCTATCGACGGCGCGTGTTTAATCCAGCCGCGAACTGATTCGAGATCATTGGTAGAGTGCGGCACTCAGGGCGCATCGTCCGGGGCCCTCTACCGGGCGCTCGGACCCGTAGTCGCCAATGTCAAGATAAAACGTGCGACGGCCCCCCACCTGCTCGGGACCCGCAAACACCCAAGCCCCTCCCGACAGCTCCTTGGGTCGATCCGCGGTCCTTCTTGCCGCCAGCGATCAGGCGATCAACGCAGCGGCCGCTGGCAAGGCGCGCCCGCTGACACCAACGGGGGACAAAGCCGAGCACTCCGCGAAAATCACCACAAGGGGGCGATCAAACTCTTTTAAGTACCTCGACCGCGTCTGACTCGGGCGCCGGTTTCTCTCGCTCGCAATTTTGATGCTTTCCAAAGCGGCAGCTGCGCACGCGCCGCCTTTCGCAGCGCTTCGAATTCGAACGCGCTGTTCGGGATTTGCTCGGGAGCACGAGAATGTCGTCTTTACGTTGGTTGGAACGTGCCATTTCGACCAGGCTCTGCCACGCCTCGATCCCTTACCAGAACTCGTTGAGGCTCGGGAGTAGCTGATAGGCGGGCGTCGCCCGCCTCCTGCGCCAGGCGCCGAGCGTCTTTTAGATCGCCCCATCAGCGGTTCGCTCCGCTTCGAGGAGGCCTGGATCGAACTTTCCGTCATTTAGGGTGTAAGCTGCACTCACTGCCCGGCAATGTCGAAGGGCGGGCGATCGCGCAGCACATAGTCAGGACCGCACCATCCGCAGATCCTGGAACGTGTCGACATGAATCGAGCCATCGTGGCTGTCGGCGTCGGCGCGGTGTGATCGCCGGAGCGAAGGACTCTATTGTAGACCGCATCAAAGTCGATCTCGGTGCCGTTTGCGACTGTCTCTTTGCCGAATGGCATTATGCCGAGGGTGCGGCCAGTAGACTTCGGCCGTTTCCTTTTCTGATTGCGCCGACCATCCTTTCTAGTCCGGAGTAAACCCGTCAAAATGGCGCTCTAGTACCTTGATCTCGGGGACCTTCTTCCCCAATCTCCCCAAATCGGGAATGCCATCGATCGAATCGAGCTGCTGAACGGCCTCGGGCTTGATACGGGGACAGCCCAGCGCGTCGAGGCCCTCACGGGTCAGCTCGGCGTTGTAACGCAAATAGGTGAAGAGCTTCTGCCCGTGCTGCGCCGGGCCGGCACTGCCGACGAGGTCGCCGACCTCGCGATCGATCAGGTCGCCGGCGCGGCAGTTACCGAATACGCGGCAAAGGAGATCCTGTTCGTTCAGCGCGCCGAACATCAAGGCCGCGGGAATGGTCGTGGCGTTGAACAGGAGGTTCATTTGGTCCGGCTCGAGCCCGGACCTCGCGTCGGGGCTTGTGCCGGTCCCGACCGAGACGATCAGCATACGGTCGGCGCCCGGCCGCCAGCGCGCTTCGGGCTTTGCGGGCCAATACCGATCGAGCGTCGCCATCAAGAACATCTGGAAGGCGGGGTTGTTGTACATGGTCACGCCCCCATCGACGAAAACGAAGTTCCGCTCCTTGGCCGTGCCCTGGCGCAGAACGATCGCCCCCGGCGGGAAGTAGGTGGGGGCGGCGTTGCTGGCGCGTAGCAGCTGCCAGAGCGGCAAGTTCAGGTTGCAGTCCTCGCGTGCCTTGTCGTTGTACCTTGCGAAGGGATTGTTGCAGATCGGCCAAGGCAAGTCCGTTGTCGCGTTGCGCACGATCAAAAGAAGCAGGGGTCTGTAGCTTTTCAGAGCCGAGGGTGGTGTTCACGCCGAACACAGCCTTAAGTCGTTCCGCGAACGACTCATTCTCGAATTTGTAGCGTAAGCGCTGCAGCAGTTTCGCCTTGACGAACATCTGCGCGCCGGCCTCCTGATAAAAGGCGAGAATTTCACCGACCGACATGCCGATCGACAGTCCGGCGGCGATGAACCCGCCGGTGCTGGTGCCGGCGATGTAGTCGAAGTAATTCGCGAGACGGAAATCGGCCTTCCCGCTCCTCTCTTTGAACAAGTCTTCAATACGTTGGAGCACCTCCAGCGCGAGGACACATCGGATGGGCCGCCGCCGTCGATCGCCAGCAGCTTCTTGGGGCCTTTCTGCTTGATCCTCGCTAGCAAGCTCATCGCATTTTCCTCCTCGGTTAACCATCGACCCAAGGATCGAACCAGAGGTGTGAGCTGCTTCACACCTGGCGGAAAATTAAGGCTTGATCGTCGGCCCGACCGTCTTCCGGGATCATCCGAGGATCGAGAGCGCCACGCGTTGTTTTTCCGTCCCTGAGGATTGTGCAAATTCGGTTGTTCGGATGCGCGAAATCCGTTGTTCCGTAGAGCCGCTCGTTAGATAATAAGCTTCTGATTTATAAGGATCGTTGCCGTCCGCCTGGAGCCTGCAGAAGGAGGAAATCGACGATTTTCGTTGTATTTCGCGATCGAGATGGGCATTTGTGCACGCTGTGGCGGACGGGGTCACCTCGTCCGCCGTTGCGTAGGGCGCGCGGGAAACCATATCGACGGATGTCATGTTTGCTGTGATTCGGACCGGCGGCAAGCAGTACAAGGTCGCCAAGGACGATGTGATTTCGGTCGAGAAGCTCGTCGGTGAGCCCGGTACCGTGATCGAACTCCCCGAGGTGCTGATGATCGGCGAGGGGGCCGAGGTCACGACGGGGACGCCGCTGCTCGCCGGCGTATCGGTCGCCGCCGCCGTGGTCGAGCAGACCCGCGGGCCGAAGATCATCGTCTTCAAAAAGCAGCGGCGGAAGAATTATCGGCGCAAAAAGGGCCATCGCCAGCAGCAGACCGTGCTGCGCATCGCCGAAATCAGAGGTGCAGGCGGTCCGCGGCCTGAGGAAGGAGTGACGGATGGCGCATAAGAAAGCGGGCGGCTCCTCGCGCAACGGGCGCGACAGCCGCGGCCGGCGGCTTGGCGTCAAGAAGTTCGGCGGCGAGATCGTCGTTTCGGGTAATATCATCGTGCGCCAGCGCGGCACCAAGTTTCATCCGGGCACGCATGTCGGCATCGGCCGCGACCATACGCTGTTCGCGACATCGGCCGGTGCGGTAAAGTTCCACACCGGCCGGGCTGGGCGGACCTATATCTCGGTCGTGCCGTCGACTCCGAGGCCGGCGGCGGAGGCCGCCGAGTAGCCGGCCGAGGCGGCAGCCCATCACGGGGCTGCCGAAGCCCCATGCAGTTTCTCGACCAGTGCAAGATCTATCTGAAGAGCGGTGACGGCGGGTGCGGCGCTGCGAGCTTTCGCCGCGAGAAATTCATTGAGTTCGGCGGCCCCAGCGGCGGCGACGGCGGCAAGGGCGGCGACATCGTCTTTGCCGTGGCCGACAATCTCAACACCTTGATCGACTACCGCTATCGGCAGCATTTCCGCGCAGCCGACGGCCGGCCGGGCGCCGGGCGCGAGCGTACCGGTGCCGATGGCGTGGACCTCGTCCTGCAGGTTCCGGTCGGGACTCAGGTCATGGAAGCCGAGAACCGACAGGTGCTCGCCGACTTCACCCGCCCCGGCGAGCGGCGGGTCTTCTTGAAAGGCGGTGATGGCGGGTTTGGCAACGCGCATTACAAGAGCTCGACCAATCGGGCACCCCGCCGCGCCGATCCCGGTTGGCCCGGCCATGAGGCCTGGGTGTGGCTGCGTCTGAAGCTGATCGCCGATGTCGGCCTCGTCGGCCTGCCCAACGCCGGCAAGTCGACCTTCCTCGCCGCGGTTTCTCACGCACGGCCCAAGATCGCCGACTACCCGTTCACGACTTTGAAGCCGCAGCTGGGCGTCGTACGGATGCGTGACGAGGAATTCGTATTGGCCGACCTCCCCGGATTGCTCGAGGGTGCCAGCGAAGGCGCGGGGATCGGCACCCGCTTTCTTGGCCACGTCGAGCGCTGCTCGGTGATCCTCCACCTGGTCGACGGGAACCTCGAGGATGTCGCCGGCGCCTATCGCACGATCCGCCGCGAGCTCGAGTTCTACGGTCACGGCCTTTCAGGCAAGCCGGAGATCGTCGGGCTCAACAAGGCCGACACGCTCGATTCCAGAGGGGCACACGTGAAGCTCGGGAAGCTGCAGCGCGCCACAGGGCATGGCACACCGGTGCTGCTCCTATCGGGCGCAACCGGCGTCGGTGTGCCGGAGGCGCTCGAGACGATGCTCACGACACTCGCGGCGACGCGTACCGGCGAGAACGACGCGGGGGCGGAGGCCAGGTCTCCTGTCAATACGTCATGACGCCGGCGCAGGCGCTCACGGCGGCACGCCGACTGATCGTCAAGATCGGCTCGGCGCTGCTGGTCGCCGAGCGCGGCGAGATCCGGCGGCCGTGGCTCGAGGCACTCGCTGTTGACGTTGCGCGCTGCCGCGGTCGCGGCCAGGAGGTGATCCTCGTGTCCTCGGGGGCGATCGCCGTCGGCCGCCGTCACCTCGGCCTCGGCGGGCGGCGACTTCGGCTCGAGGAAAATCAGGCGGCCGCCGCTACCGGGCAGATCCGATTGGCTCATGCCTACCAGGAGGCGCTCGCCCGGCACGGCATCACCGTGGCGCAAATCCTCTTGACCCTCGACGACACCGAAGAGCGCCGGCGGCATTTGAACGCGCGCGCCACCTTTGCCCAGCTGCTCGCCCTCGGCGCCGTTCCGGTGGTCAACGAGAACGACACGGTCGCCACCACCGAGATCCGCTTTGGCGACAATGACCGGCTCGCCGCCCGCGTCGCGCAGATGACGAGCGCTGACATGCTGGTGCTGCTGTCCGATATCGACGGGCTCTACACCGCCGATCCGCGCAAGAGCGCGGAAGCGCGGCATGTTCCGATTGTGCGCGAGATCGGGCCCGAGATCGAGGCGATGGCCGGCGAGGCTGCGCCCGGCTATAGCTCGGGCGGGATGGTAACAAAGCTCGCCGCCGCCCGCATAGCGATGGGCGGTGGTTGCCATATGCTGATCGCCCAAGGGAAAGGTGCCGGCTCGCCGCTCGCCGCAATCGAGGCGGGGAGCCGCGCGACGTTGTTTGTGCCGCGCGGCGAACCGCGCTCGGCGCGCAAGGCGTGGATCGCCGGCGCCGTCAACCCATCGGGCATACTGACCGTCGACGATGGTGCCGCTGGCGCGCTGCGGCGCGGCAAGAGCCTGTTGCCGGCCGGCGTTATCGCGGTCGAGGGGGTTTTCGAGCGCGGCGACGCGGTGATCATTTGTACCCGCTCCGGCAGCGAGGCTGGCCGCGGGCTCTCGGCTTATTCGAGCGCCGACATCCGCCGCATCGCCGGTTACAAGAGTGGTGAAATTGTCGGCATCCTCGGCTACCGTGGGCGCGACGAGATCATTCATCGCGACGATCTGGTGGTGACCGAAAGCCGATGACGACCGATACCCTGCTACGCGAGCGGCCCACGACATCGGAGCCCGATCTGACGGAGACGATGGCCGAGATCGGGCGGCGTGCCCGTGTAGCGGCGGCCACGCTGGCCCTTGCCTCAACCGAAGCCAAGGTCGCCGTGCTTCGCGAAGCCGCCCGGGGGGTGCGCGCCCGGCAAGACGAGATTCTCGCCGCCAATTCCCGCGACCTCGAAGAGGCCGGGAGTGAGGGCCTCTCTGCGGCATTGCGCGACCGTCTCGCGCTCGATCCGAAACGATTGGAAGCGATTGCCGCTGGGCTCGAGGCGATCTCCGATCTGCCCGATCCGGTCGGCCGCGTGCTCGCCTCGTGGACCAGACCGAACGGGCTTGCCATCGAGCGGGTCGCGGTACCGCTCGGGGTTATCGGCATCATCTATGAGAGCCGGCCCAACGTCACCGCCGATGCAGGCGGGCTGGCGCTCAAATCCGGCAATGCCGCGATCCTGCGCGGCGGGTCAGAAAGCTTTCAGTCCTCGCGCGCGCTGGTCGCGGCGTTGCGCGAAGGGCTGCGCAGGGCGGAGCTGCCCAAAGACGCGATCCAGCTGGTGCCCACGCGCGACCGCGCCGCGGTCGGGCTGATGCTGGCGATGAGCGGAGTAATCGACATCATCATGCCGCGCGGCGGCTCGTCCTTGATCGAGCGGGTTCAGCGCGAGAGCCGGATCCCGGTGATCGCCCATCTCGAAGGGCTGTGCCACACCTATATCGACGGTGCTGCCGATTCCGCAAAGGCGCGAGCGATCGTGCTCAACGCCAAGATGCGACGGGTGTCGATCTGCGGGGCGACCGAGACACTGCTGGTTGACCGCTCGGTCGCAGCTACGATCTTGCCGCCGATCCTCGCCGATCTGCGCGCCGCCGGCTGCGAACTGCGCGGCGATCCCGAAGTGCTGGCGCTCGACGGCGCGGTCACGCCTGCAACTGAGCAGGACTGGCGCACCGAATATCTCGACGCGATCCTGGCGATCCGCGTTGTCGACGGCGTCGAGGAGGCGATCGCGCATATCGAGAGGTTTGGCTCGCACCACACCGATGCGATCATAACCGAAGACGTCGCGGTGGCGGAACGCTTTCTGCGCGCAGTCGACAGCGCGATCGTGCTGGTCAATGCCTCGACCCAATTCGCCGACGGCGGCGAGTTCGGGATGGGGGCCGAGATCGGCATCTCGACCCAACGGCTGCCGCCGCGCGGGCCGGTTGGTGCCGCCGAGTTGACGACCTATAAATACCTCGTGCGCGGCAGCGGTCAGGTGCGCCCCTGAACGCCGCTGGCCGGGGCCGGCCGAGCATCGGCCGGCATCGCCGCATCGGGCTGTTGGGCGGCTCGTTCAATCCGGCCCATCGCGGGCATCTGAATTTAAGCCTGCTCGCTCTACGGCACTTGGCGCTCGACGAGGTGTGGTGGCTGGTTTCACCGCAGAACCCGCTGAAGCCAGTTGCAGGCATGGCGCCTTTCGCGCTGCGGCTGGAGTTGGCCGGCCAAGTCGCCGCCGGTGGCAGGCGCATCGTCGTCAGCGATCTCGAAAGCCGGCTCGGCGGCTCCTATTATACCGCCGATACCGTGAAGGCGTTGTGCCGCCGCTATCCGCGGTTGCGTTTTGTCTGGCTGATGGGGGCCGACAACCTCGAGCAGTTGCGCCGGTGGGAACGGTGGGAGGAGATCTTTCGGACGGTCGCGATTGCCGTGTTCGACCGCCCTCCTCATGCGCTGAAGGCGCTCGCCGGCCTCCCTGCGAGACGCTATGCCCGGCATCGTCTGCCGATGTCGGCGGCGCGCCGCATGGCGGAGATGAAGCCCCCGGCCTGGGTGTTCTTCCACACGCAGCTCGATGCGAGCTCGGCGACCCGGATCCGTACCGAGCGCCAAGAGATGTTGTCCCAGACCTTCAAGGAGCAAAGACCCAAATTGTCCACCATCACCACCCTCACTCCCCGCACCCGGCCAAAGCAACCCGGCCCGGCTGCTTCACCGCCTCTCCTCGAGCTGATCCAGCAGACGCTGGAGGATGGCAAGGCCGAGGACATCGTCACGATCGAGCTTGCCGGCAAGACGACGATCGCCGATCAGATGGTGATCGCGAGCGGCCGCTCCGCCCGGCAAGTGCTGGCATTGGCCGAGCATCTCGACGAGGTGCTCTCGCCCCGGATGCGGATCTCGATCGAGGGCAAGACGCAGGGCGACTGGGTGCTGATCGATGCCAGCGACGTGATCGTGCACCTGTTCCGACCCGAGATCCGCGCCTATTACAATCTCGAAAAGCTTTGGGGCGAAGCCTTGCCAGAGAGCGAGGCGGCACGACATTAGTCCGGGGATCCGCCGATCCGCCTCCGCCTTATTGCTATCGGTAAGCTGCGCAACGGTCCGTTCGCCGAGTTGCAAGCCTTTTATGCTGCGCGAATCGTGCCGCCTATCGCGATTGTCGAGCTCGAGGTGCGACAGCGCTCGGCCGCGACGGTGCTGAAGGCGCGCGAAGCGGCACTGATCCTCGCCGCGTTACCGATCCGGGCGCGGCTGATCGCCCTCGACGAGCGCGGTGCAATGTGGTCGAGCCGCGGTTTCGCCGAACGGCTCGCAGTGTGGCGCGACCAGAGTACAGCCGAGCTCGCCTTTGCGATCGGCGGGGCCGATGGTCTCGGCCGGGAAGTCTTCGATCGCGCCGACGCAACATTGTCGCTTGGGCCAATGACTTGGCCGCATCTGCTGGTCCGCAGCCTCCTTCTCGAGCAGCTCTACCGCGCTCAGCAGATTCTCGCTGGCCACCCTTACCACCGGGAATGACCTGCGGGCAGATTAGCGCGTCATAGATGTCTGAGTGGCCCGAGAGATAGGTGACGGAACGTACCGGACATATCGGTAGCACCTTGCCCCTTCAACTGCATGCATCGCAAGCGCGTCAACATCTCGACCATGCTCGACGGTCAGCGTTTCAAGCAGGTCGACGACTGGATTTGGATTGTCAGCCTCATGCACTATGATCGCGGCTTCATCGATCTGGAGACCCTGCAACCCCCCGACAACCCCTTCGGCCCAAGGTTGTCAATCCATGTCTTAGTTACCGCTATCGATGTCTCCGGTCCGTACATCGCCGCGATGGTGCCGGGTGAGGGATTCGAACCCCCGACCTTCGGTTTACAAAACCGCTGCACTGCCACTGTGCTAACCCGGCATCTCCACGATTTGTACGCGGTTCGGGAATGGTCGCTTACCGCATCGTCGAACCCGATGTCGAGCTGGGCGGCGGTGTCTCCACATGATCGCGCATAAGCTCGTAGAGCGCGATAGCCGCAGCGTTGGACACGTTGAGCGTCGATTGCTGGGGGCGGATCGGCAACCGTGCAAGGTGATCGCAACGCTCGCGCACGAGCCGGCGCATGCCGCCGCCCTCCGAGCCGAGCACGAAAGCGACCCGCTCGCCGAGATCGAGTGCTGCCAGCGTTTGCGAGGCGGTCTCGTCGAGCCCACAAATCCAGAAGGCGGCGGCCTTCAGCCGGTCGAGCGCGTGGGCGAGGTTGACGATGCGGACGAGCGGCACCTTTTCGAGAGCACCCGAGGCCGCCTTGGCGAGCGCTCCGGTGACCGGCGGCGACCCGTGCTTGGGGAGAACCACCGCGAGCGCGCCAAAGGCGCTTGCCGAGCGCAACACCGCGCCGACATTATGCGGGTCGCTGACTTGATCGAGCAGTACGACGACGCTCCGACCCGATAGCGTCTTGGCGCGGCGAAGGACGTCTTCGAGGTCGAGCTCGACGAGCGGTTCGACCGCAAGCGCTAGGCCTTGATGGACGGCGCCCTCCGGTAGGAGCGCCGCGAAATCGCCGCGGTCGAGCACGCATATCGGCTCGTCGTTGCCGCAGTGCGTCGCTACCGCCCCGAAGACCAGCGCACGTGCCTCCGGCTCATGTCCATCAAGAGCGGCCAGCCGGTGCCAGCGACGTTCAGGATTGTTGAGCGCCGCGGAGACCGCATGACGGCCATAGATCCAGCGTTCGAAGGGGATGCGCCCTCGGTCCGCACCGGATGACGCTGCCGGACGGCGGAGTTGGCGCGATGATCGGCCGTACGTATGTGAGAATGACCGCAGAGGTTTCATTCCTGTCGGTGGCGCGAGATCCTCGGACGCTGGCCTCTAAATCTAAAGTAACACGCGCGCGACCAAACGAAGCCGAGAAGCCGCAATTGACAAAGGCAAATTGAAATCCTATGACCCGGTCTCCGCTGCGCCGGGCGGCACGCGATCGCGGAGGGGTTGCCGAGCGGTTAAAGGCAGCAGACTGTAAATCTGCCGACGTACGTCTTCGTAGGTTCGAATCCTACCCCCTCCACCAGCGCTTAAGGATCGCGGTCGGTGTTGACGGGTCGGCGTAGTATCTGGCAACAGCACGGGGTCTGGCTAGTAGGCGGGATGCGGGTGTAGCTCAATGGCAGAGCTCCAGCCTTCCAAGCTGGCTATGTGGGTTCGATTCCCATCACCCGCTCCAGTTTTGCGCGGTGCCGGCGGGAAAGCCCCAGCAGCGCTCGGGCCGGCTAGTAGGTCCTCCTTTTTCTGATAAGAAAGACGAAGTCATGTCGAAGGCGAAGTTTCAGCGGACGAAGCCGCACTGCAACATCGGGACGATTGGCCACATCGACCATGGCAAGACGACGTTGACGGCGGCGATCACCAAGGTGTTGGCGGAGGGTGGTGGGGCGACGTTTGTGCCGTTTGACCAGATCGACAAGGCGCCGGAGGAGCGGGCGCGGGGGATCACGATTGCGACGGCGCACGTCGAATACGAGACGGCCAACCGGCATTATGCGCATGTCGATTGTCCGGGGCACGCCGACTACATCAAAAACATGATCACCGGGGCGGCGCAGATGGACGGGGCGATTTTGGTGGTGTCGGCGGCGGATGGCCCGATGCCGCAGACGCGCGAGCACATTTTGCTGGCGCGTCAGGTCGGGGTGCCGAGTTTGGTGGTGTATATGAACAAGGTCGACATGGTGGACGATCCGGAGCTGTTGGATCTGGTTGAGCTGGAGATGCGCGAGTTGCTGTCGAGCTACCAGTTTCCGGGGGATGACATCCCGATTGTGCGGGGCTCGGCGCTGGCCGCATTGGAGGGTCGCGATCCGGAGCAAGGCCAGGCTTCGATCCTGGCGCTGATGGCGGCGGTGGATGAGTACATACCGCAGCCGGAGCGGGCCAAGGACCGGCCGTTTTTGATGCCGATTGAGGACGTGTTCACGATCTCGGGACGCGGCACAGTGGTGACCGGGCGGGTCGAGCGCGGGGTGATCAAGGTTGGCGACGAGGTGGAGATTGTCGGGTTGCGGCCGACCGCCAAGACGGTGGTGACGGGTGTGGAGATGTTCCGCAAACTGCTCGACCAGGGCGAGGCGGGCGATAACATCGGGGCGCTGTTGCGCGGCACCAAGCGCGAGGAGGTCGAGCGCGGGCAGGTGTTGGCGGCGCCGGGCTCGATCACGCCGCACACCCGGTTTCAGTGCGAAGCCTATATCCTGACCAAGGAGGAGGGCGGGCGGCACACGCCGTTTTTCGGCAACTATCGGCCGCAGTTTTACTTCCGCACGACCGATGTGACCGGGACGGTGCATTTGCCGGAGGGGACCGAGATGGTGATGCCGGGCGACAACATCTCGATGGAGATCGAGCTGATTGCGCCGATTGCGATGGATGAGGGGCTGCGCTTTGCGATCCGCGAGGGCGGCCGCACCGTCGGCGCCGGCGTCGTCGCTAAAATCATCAAATAGCGTAGGCGGGCGGCACGTCCGCCCGACAACCGGAAGACGTTCATGGCCATCGACAATCAGAACATCCGCATTCGCCTGCGCGCCTACGATCACCGCGTGCTCGATCAGTCCACCAGCGAAATCGTCAACACGGCAAAGCGCACCGGCGCGCGAGTTCGGGGCCCGATCCCATTGCCAACTAGGATCGAGAAATTCACTGTGTTGCGCTCGCCGCACATCGACAAAAAATCTCGCGAACAATTCGAAATCCGTACTCATAAACGCGTGCTGGATATCGTCGATCCGACGCCGCAAACCGTCGACGCTCTGATGAAGCTCGATCTCGCTGCCGGGGTCGACGTCGAGATTAAGCTCTGAGATCGGCACGATGCGCACTGGTCTCCTGGCGCAGAAAATTGGCATGACCCGGATCTTCGCTGCCGACGGAGATCATCTGCCCGTGACGGTGCTCAAGATTGACAACTGCCAAGTGGTTGCCGTGCGGACTCAAGAAAGGGACGGGTACACAGCCCTGCAACTGGGTGTCGGCGCGGCGAAGGTGAAGCGGGTCACAAAACCCCAGCGCGGCCATTTTGCGACGGCGAAGGTGGAACCGAAGGCTCGCCTGGCTGAGTTTCGCGTCTCGGAGGATGCCCTGCTTGCCGTCGGCTCCGAGATCACCGCCGCGCACTTTCTCCCTGGCCAATATGTCGACGTCGTCGGGATCAGCATCGGCAAAGGCTTTGCCGGAGCCATGAAAAGACATAATTTTCGTGGGTTGGGAGCCAGTCACGGCGTATCGATTTCACACCGCAGCCATGGTTCAACCGGTCAGCGTCAATCGCCGGGCAAGACCTTCAAAAACAAGAAAATGGCGGGACAGCTCGGCGCCGTCTGGGTGACGACGCAGAGCCTGGAGGTGATTTCGGCAGACCCGGAGCGGGGTATCCTGATGATCAAAGGCTCGGTGCCGGGCTGCGCGGGAGGCTATGTGCTGGTCAAAGATGCCGCCAGGCGCAAGGCGCCGGACGGACTGCCGTTTCCGGCCGCGTTGCGCGTTGCTGCATCGCCGCCCGAGAGCCAGGCGGGTAAGGCTTCGCAGTGAAATTGACCGTCCGCAATCTCGACAATGAGGAGGTCGGCGACATCGAGCTGGCCGACGCGGTCTTCGGGCTTCCGGTCCGCCGCGACATCCTCGCCCGCGTCGTCAATTGGCAGTTGGCAAAACGCCGCGCTGGCACCCACAAGACGAAGGGGATCAGCGAAATCCGAGGCACCACCAAGAAACCCTACAAGCAGAAGGGCACGGGCCGCGCCCGCCAGGGTAGCCTGCGGTCGCCGCAGTTCCGCGGCGGTGCGCGTATTTTCGGGCCGGTGGTGCGCTCTCACGCGTTTGACCTGCAGAAGAAGGTGCGTCGGCTCGGCCTCAAGATTGCACTGTCAGCCAAGCAGGAAGAGGGCAAGCTAGTGGTGATCGACGCTGCTCGTCTCGGCGAAGCTAAAACCAAGACGTTGCGTGCGCGGCTTGCCGCGTTCGGTTGGGATTCGGTCTTGATCATTGACGGACCGGTGGTCGAGGAGAATTTCGCGCGGGCAACACTCAATTTGCCGCGCGTCGATGTGCTGCCGCAGCAAGGTGCGAATGTCTATGACATCTTGCGCCGTGATGCTCTGGTCCTCACGCGCGAGGCCGTACGGCACCTTGAGGCTCGCCTCAAATGAGCCGGTTTCGCGTGATCCCGCGCATCGCGACGACGCTGAACCGGCAGGAAATGTTCGACATCGTCCGTTCTCCGGTGATCACCGAAAAGGCGACTAACGTTTCCGAACACAACCAAGTGATCTTCCGCGTGTCGCTGACTGCTACAAAGCGTCAGGTTAGGGCAGCAGTCGAAGGACTGTTCGATGTCAAGGTAGTTGCGGTCAACACGATCCGGGTCCGCGGTAAGCTGAAGCGTTTTCGCGGTCGCGTCGGGCGGCGTTCGGACTATAAAAAGGCGGTCGTCACGCTCGCCGAGAGTCAACGGATCGACGTGACGACGGGAATCTGATGCGATGGCGTTGAAGACCTTCAACCCGACGACGCCGTCCCAACGGCAGCTCGTCAGCGTCGATCGCAGCGGGCTGTGGAAGGGCAAGCCGATCAAGGCCTTAACCGAAGGTCTGCGAGAAAAAGGCGGGCGCAACAATACGGGGCAGATCACCGCGCGCCGGCGGGGCAACGGCAACAAAAGGCGCTACCGGATAATCGATTTCAAGCGCGTCAAGCTCGATTTGGCTGCCACCGTCGAGCGCCTTGAATACGATCCGAATCGGACCGCTTTCATCGCTCTGATCCGCTACCAAGACGGTGAACTTGCTTACATTTTGGCGCCGCAGCGGCTTAGGCCGGGAGACACGGTCATCTCGGGCGAGAAGGTCGATGTCAAACCCGGGAACACTATGCCGATGCGCAACATGCCGCTCGGAACGATCATCCATAATGTCGAGATGAAGGCTGGCAAAGGTGGCCAGATCGCTCGCGCGGCGGGGACCTTTGCCCAGCTCGTTGGCCGCGACCAAGGCTATGCGCTCCTACGACTGTCCTCGGGGGAGCTGCGCATGGTGCGGGCGGAGTGCCGGGCGACCATCGGTGCCGTCTCAAATTCGGATCAGCAGAACATCGTTATCGCTAAGGCTGGGCGCAATCGATGGATGGGTCGTCGCCCTTCTGTGCGCGGTGTTGCAATGAATCCTATCGATCATCCGCATGGTGGCGGCGAGGGTCGCACTTCGGGCGGCCGTCATCCGGTCACGCCGTGGGGCAAGCCGACGAAGGGCAAGAAGACCCGAAACAACAAGGCGACGGATCGACTGATCGTCCGGCGTCGGCACAAGCGCTAGCATTAGAGTAGCGGAGAGAACGCTTGGCACGCTCAGTTTGGAAGGGGCCGTTTGTCGACGGCTATCTTCTCAAGAAGGTGGAGGAGGCGCGCAGGTCTGGACGCAACCAGGTGATCAGAACTTGGTCGCGTCGGTCGACAATCTTTCCGCAATTTGTCGGGCTAACATTTGGCGTTTATAACGGCCACAAGTTCATCCCGGTGCTGGTCACAGAGAACATGATCGGTCACAAGCTCGGCGAGTTCGCGCCAACCCGAACCTTTTACGGCCACGCAGGCGACAAGAGGGCGAGAAGGGGCTGAGATGGGCAAGCCAAAGGCGCCACGCCGCCTCGATGAGACCGAGGCGCAGGCCTGTCTTCGCGGGTTGCGCACCAGCCCGCGCAAGCTCAACCTTGTCGCGGAGACGATTCGCGGCAGGGACGCCGCCCGCGCCCTGGCGGAGCTCACCTTTTCCCATCGCCGCATCGCCCGCGACGTCAAGAAGGTGTTGCAGGCGGCGATTGCCAATGCCGAAAACAACCACCAGCTTGACGTCGACCGCCTCTACATCAAGGAGGCCACCGTCGGTCGAGCTTTTGTGCTGAAGCGGTTTCATACCCGCGGCCGTGGGCGGTCGGCACGGGTCGAAAAACATTTCGCGCACCTCACGGTTGTCGTCCGCGAGCGCGCAGAGGAGCGTGAGTGATGGGCCAAAAGGTCAATCCGATCGGGCTTCGGCTAGGCATCAATCGTACCTGGGACTCGCGCTGGTTCGCGCGCAAGGATTATGGCAACCTGCTGCTAGATGATCTGGGCCTGCGCAAATTTTTGTATCAACGCTTGGGGCAGGCGGGCGTATCCCGCGTTGTCATCGAGCGTGCTGCCAAAAAGACACGGATCACCCTCCATTCGGCGCGACCGGGTATCGTGATCGGCAAGAAGGGAGCCGACATCGAGAAGCTGCGCACCGACATCGCCAAGCTCACCAACAGCGAGGTCAGCCTCAATATCGTCGAAATCCGAAAGCCCGAGATCGAAGCCAAGCTAATTGCTGACAGCATCGCGCAGCAGCTCGAGCGGCGCGTCGCGTTTCGCCGGGCGATGAAGCGCGCAGTGCAGTCCGCGATGCGGCTCGGTGCGCAGGGTATTCGGATCAATTGCTCTGGCAGGCTGGGCGGCGCCGAAATCGCTCGCATGGAGTGGTATCGCGAAGGCCGCGTCCCTCTGCATACGTTGCGCGCCGATGTCGATTTCGCCTATGGCACCGCTAAGACAACTTACGGAGTGTGCGGCGTTAAGGTTTGGGTATTTAAGGGAGAGATCCTTGCTCACGACCCAATGGCCCAGGAAAAGCGGATGAGCGAGGGGCAGCCGGCGAGCCACGAGCGCGGCCGGCGCGAAGCGGCGGATTGACGCCTCGATGCTGAGTCCGAAGCGGAGCAAATATCGCAAAGCGCACAAGGGTCGCATTCACGGTCTTGCCAAGGGTGGGACAAGCCTGAATTTCGGCGCCTTTGGGCTCAAAGCAACCGACCCTGGTCGGATCACGGCTCGCCAGATCGAGGCAGCGCGGCGTGCGATCACGCGCCATATACGCCGCGCCGGTCGGGTTTGGATCCGGATCTTTCCGGATGTGCCGGTGTCACAGAAGCCGGCCGAAGTTCGGATGGGCAGCGGCAAGGGCTCGCCCGAGTTCTGGGTATGCCGGATCAAACCCGGACGTATCATGTTCGAACTTGACGGAGTTTCCCTCGCTATCGCCCGCGAGGCGTTTGCTCTCGCCGCCGCCAAGCTGCCGGTCGGTACCCATTTCGTGGTGCGCCAAGGCGAGGAAATCGTTTGATGAAGGCGACCGATCTGCGGACCAGGACCGACGATGAGCTGACCGAGCAGCTCGATGCCCTCGGCAGAGAGAACTTTAACCTTCGCTTCCAGCGTGCAAACGGCCAGCTTGAGAATACCAGTCGAGTGCGGCAGGTACGCCGCGACATCGCCCGCATAAGGACAGTGCTGGGCGAGCGGCACCGCCGGACTTCCTAGAGGAAGATTGGATGTCAAAACGCATCCTACAGGGGATCGTTGTCAGCGACGCGTGCGACAAGACGGTGATCGTGCGGGTCGAGCGACGGGTGATGCACCCAGTGTACAAGAAGTTTATTACGCATTCGAAGAAATACGCCGCGCACGACGAGCACAACGGGTTCCACGCCGGCGATGCCGTTCAAATCGAGGAAAGCCGGCCCATTTCAAAACGCAAGCGTTGGGTAGTGGTGGGTGGTCCCGGGGATGCCGCTACAGGGGCGGCGCCGCCGATCGACGTACGGCGGACCGTATGACTGAGCCAGCCGAAAGCAGGGGGGGCGCCTCATGATTCAGATGCAGACGAACCTCGACATCGCCGACAACTCCGGTGCGCGCCGAGTCCAGTGCATCAAGGTATTGGGCGGCTCCAAACGGAAGACGGCATCGGTTGGCGACGTCATCATCGTTTCGGTCAAGGAAGCGATGCCGCGCGGCCGCGTCAAGAAGGGCGACGTGCATCGCGCGGTCATCGTGCGCACGGCAAAGGAGATCCGCCGCACTGATGGCAGCGCGATCCGTTTCGACCGCAATGCCGCTGTGCTGGTCACCCATCAAGGCGAGCCGATCGGCACGCGGATTTTCGGACCGGTAACCCGCGAGTTGCGGGCGCGCAGATTTATGAAGATCGTGTCCCTGGCCCCCGAGGTCCTGTGAGTACATAATTCAAACCATGCCGAAGCTAAAGATCAAAAAGGGCGACAGCGTCATCGTCATTACTGGACGCGACAAGGGAAAGACAGGCGAAGTGCTGCGCGTGTTTCCGGCAGACTCACGGGTCATTGTGCAGGGAATCCACGTGGCCAAGCGCCACACCAAGCCGCGTATGGGCGATCCTGGCGGTATCGTCGAGAAGGAGCTCACGATCCATATATCCAACGTCGCGCACATCGATCCGCGTTCGAGCGAACCGACTCGGATCGGGTACAAGCATCTCGACGATGGACGCAAGGTCCGTTTCGCCCGTCGGTCGGGCGAAGTCATCGACAGGTGAGCCAATGGCCGCTACCCGCTTGCAGGAGCTTTATGAGACAACCGTCCGGCCAGCGCTGATGCAGGAATTTGGCTACAAGAACGCGATGCAGGTACCCCGCCTGGAAAAGATCGTCGTTAACATGGGCGTCGGTGAAGCGGTGCAAGACAGCAAGAAGGCCGACGCTGCGGCCAACGACCTGACAGCGATCACCGGCCAGCATCCGGTCATAACCCGAGCCAAGCGGTCGATCGCGACCTTCAAACTGCGCAAAGGCATGTCGATCGGCTGCAAGGTAACGTTGCGGGGGCAGCGCATGTTTGAGTTTCTCGACCGTCTGATCACGGTGGCCCTGCCCAGGGTGCGCGACTTTCGCGGTATTCCCGGCAAAAGTTTCGATGGTCGTGGCAATTTTGCGCTCGGCCTCAAGGAGCAGATCGTCTTCCCGGAGGTCGACTACGACCGCGTCGATGCGGTGCGGGGGATAAATGTCGTCGTGGTCACCACAGCAAGGACTGATGTGGAGGCCAGGGCGCTGCTCAAAGGCTTCGATATGCCTTTTGCCAATTGATTGCTGGGAGTTCGGTCAAAAATGGCAAAGAGAAGCGCGATAGAGAAAAACGCCAGGCGCAGCAAGCTTGCCAAGCACATAGCCGGAAAACGCGCTCGCCTGAAGGCGATCGCGATTGATCGCGACGCGCCGCCCGAAGAGCGGTTCACGGCGCAACTGAGGCTGTCGGAGTTGCCACGCAACAGCTCCGTAACGCGGGTTCGCAATCGTTGCTCTATCACCGGCCGCCCGCGCGGGTATTATCGGAAATTCAAGCTGTCTCGCGTCGCGTTGCGAGAACTTGCCTCCGCGGGGCAAATCCCGGGCATGGTCAAATCGAGCTGGTAGGGGATCCCCATGACCATGAGCGATCCTCTCGGAGATATGCTGACGCGGATCCGCAACGGGCAGAGAGCACGCCAAGCCGTTATCGCCTCGCCCGCCTCAAAGTTTCGGGCCAACGTGCTCGAAGTTCTGAAGCGGGAAGGGTACATCCGTGGTTTTACTCACGAGCAGGTCCGCCCTGGGGTCGCCGAACTCAAGATCGAGCTCAAATACGTCGACGGCGAGCCGGTCATCCGCGAGATTGCGCGGGTGTCGAAGCCGGGCCGGCGTATTTATTCGCGGATTGCCGACCTGCCCCGGATCTATAACGGGCTCGGGATCGCCATACTCTCGACCCCGAGGGGGGTCATGTCGGACAACGAGGCCCGCGCCGCAAAGGTCGGCGGCGAGGTAGTCTGCCGCGTCTTCTGAGGTGTCGCGATGTCGCGTATTGGCAAACATCCGGTACTCATCCCGAGCGGCGTCGAGCTCTCGCTTTCCGGTCAAACGCTGACCGCCAAGGGTAGGCTTGGTACGTTGAGTCTCGTCATCAGTAACGAAGTCAACGCCTCAGTAGCCGATGGTACAGTAACGGTGGCGCCGAAAAGCGAAACCAAGCAGTCCCGCGCGATGTGGGGAACGACACGAGCGCTCGTTAACAACATGGTCACCGGAGTGTCAACGGGGTTTTCAGTTAATCTGGAGATCACGGGGGTCGGCTATCGCGCCCAGGTTCAGGGCAACACGCTCAATCTCCAGCTTGGCTATAGTCACGACATCCCGTTTCCGATCCCCAGCGACGTCAGGATCACTTGCGAAAGGCCGACAGTTATCACCGTGAGCGGAGCCGACCGCCAGCGCGTCGGTCAGATTGCGGCCGAGATCCGTGCCTATCGGCCGCCGGAGCCCTATAAAGGCAAAGGCATCAGATACGCAACTGAGACCGTTCGCCGGAAGGAAGGCAAAAAGAAGTAAGGTCTTATGTCTGAAAAATCCAAAGCTCTGTTCCTGCGCCGTCGTCAACGGGTCCGCAACAATTTGCGTCGTGTGGCGAACAATCGGCCGCGTCTATCGGTGTTTCGGTCGTCGAAGCACATCTACGCGCAGATTATCGATGATGCCGCCGGACGCACGCTCACGGAGGCTTCGAGCCTCGACAGTGGCCTAAGGGCGAGCCTCAAGAATGGCGCCGACGTAGCTGCGGCGAAAGCTGTCGGCAAGCTCATTGCCGAGCGGGCCAAGGCGGTGGGGATCGAGCGGGTCGTATTCGATCGGGGCGCTTATCTGTTTCATGGCCGGGTCAAAGCCCTGGCCGACGCCGCCCGCGAGGGCGGCCTTGATTTTTGAAAGGGCCAAGCATGGCACGCTCGATGGCGCGCACACAGGGGGAACGGCGCGGGCGCGGCGACGGCGATCGACAACTGCGCGACCGCGAAGATAGCGAGTTCACCGAAAAGCTCGTCAACATCAATCGTGTCGCCAAAGTGGTGAAGGGCGGCCGCCGGTTTGGTTTTGCGGCTCTCGTCGTCGTCGGCGACAAAAAAGGTCGTGTCGGCTATGGCGCCGGTAAGGCGCGCGAGGTACCCGAAGCCATCCGCAAGGCGACCGAGCAGGCGCGGCGCAGTATGATCCGTGTGCCATTGCGTGAAGGCCGCACGTTGCACCACGACATAATCAGCAGTTACGGCGCGGGCCGGGTGATTGTGCGTGCCGCTAAGCCCGGCACCGGGATCATCGCCGGCGGCGCGATGCGCGCGATCTTCGAAGCGCTGGGGGTACATGACATTGTCGCCAAATCGATCGGAAGCCCGAATCCGCACAACATGATCAAGGCAACCTTCGTCGCACTCGGCCGGTCGACGAGTCCCCGGGCCGTCGCGGCGCGCCGCGGTAAGAGGGTCGGCGAAATCCTCGGTCGCAGTGACTTCGAAACCCGTGAGAATGCGTGATGGACCTCAAGAAGTCGGTTACCGTCATGCAAACCGCGAGCCCGATCGGTCGCAAGCCAAACCAACAGGCGACGTTGAAGGGACTTGGGCTCAACAAGCTGCGCCGTCGGCGCGTGCTCGAGGATACGCCCGCGGTCCGCGGCATGATCGACAAAGTCAAACACCTCGTGCGCGTTGTGGACGAGGGATAAGAGTGGGTGGCGTGCGTACCGGAAACTGGCGGTAATTGGCACAATGAAGCTCAACGAGATCAGTGACAATACAGGGGCACATTACCGCGCTAAGCGGGTAGGGCGCGGCATCGGCTCGGGCAAAGGCAAGACCGCGGCGCGCGGCGGCAAAGGCCAAACCGCACGGAGCGGAGTCGCGCTCAGCGGTTTTGAAGGCGGTCAAACCCCGCTCCATCGCCGCTTGCCGAAGCGTGGCTTCAACAACAGCATGTTCCGCGCTGACTTTAAGGCAGTCAATCTAGGCCGTCTCCAGTCGGCGCTCGATTCTGGCAAGCTGAAGCCGGAACATGCGCTCGACGGGGCGGCGCTCGTTGCTTGCGGCATACTCCGGCGGCTCGGCGACGGCGTCCGCCTGCTGGCAAAGGGCGAGATCCGCACGGCAATCACAATCGAGGTCACTGGTGCCTCGAAAGCAGCGATCGCCGCGGTCGAGAGCGCTGGGGGGAAGGTCATCGTTCGCGCAAATCGCGCAAAAAAACATAAAACGGAGGCGGCCGCTCCGGCCTGAGGGTCACGCGCCAGGCCGCCGCTGCGGCCGGCTTTGGTTAGGGATGGGTCAAATGGCGTCAGCCGCCGAACAGCTCGCAGCCAGCATCAATCTCTCGGCCTTCGCCAAGGCATCCGAGCTCAAGAGCCGGATTTGGTTCACCCTGGGCGCCCTGGTGATCTACCGGCTCGGGACCTACATCCCGATCCCCGGCATCGATCCGGCGATCCTCCAGGACGTCTTTTCGCGCAACGCCGGCGGAATCCTCGGCATGTTCGACATGTTCTCAGGGGGGGCGCTCGGGCGCATGACGATTTTTGCGCTGAACATCATGCCGTACATCTCGGCTTCAATCATCATCCAACTCTTGACTGCGGTCTCCCCCACTCTCGAAGCACTGAAGAAAGAGGGCGAGAGCGGGCGCAAGAAACTGAACCAATATACTCGCTTCGGCACTGTCTTGTTGGCGGCGGTCCAATCCTATGGGATCGCCGTCGGCCTCGAAGGCATGCGCGGTGGTGCCCAGTCGGCGGTTCTCGATCCGGGGCTGTTCTTCCGACTAGTTACGATGGTGACCCTGACAAGCGGCACGGTGTTCCTGATGTGGCTCGGTGAGCAGATCACCGCCCGCGGGATCGGCAACGGAATCTCGCTGATCATCATGTCCGGAATAGTCGCGAACCTGCCGCACGCGCTGGCGTCCACCCTCGAACTTGGCCGCACAGGCGCGATTTCGACCATTTTCATCATCGCCTTTCTAGCCATATCGATCGGGGTGGTCGGCTTCATCGTGTTTATGGAGCGCGCGCAGCGCCGAATTCTCGTTCAATATCCGAAACGCCAAGTAGGCAACAAGATGTTCGGGGGTGACGCCTCGCATCTTCCGCTGAAGATCAATACTTCGGGGGTTATTCCGCCGATTTTCGCCTCCTCGCTGCTGCTGCTGCCGGCAACCGTCGCGAATTTTGAGGCGAACGGGCAGAGTTTCGGCTGGCTCGGGGAGATTACGACCTATCTTGCACATGGTCGACCACTCTATATGGCGCTTTATGTCGCTTTGATCTGTTTTTTCTGTTTTTTCTACACCGCGATCGTTTTTAATCCCACTGAAACCGCGGATAATTTACGCAAGTATGGTGGATTCATTCCTGGCATTAGACCGGGAAAAAACACGGCCGACTACCTGGATTACGTGTTGACACGACTCACTGTGGTCGGCGCTGCCTATCTCTCGGCAGTTTGTATTCTGCCAGAGATTTTGATATCAGAATATTCGGTTCCGTTCTACTTCGGAGGGACCAGCCTTCTAATCGTCGTCAGCGTTACGATGGACACCGTCGCGCAGATTCACTCGCACCTTCTGGCGCACCAGTACGAGGGCCTGATCAGGAAGGCCAAGCTCCGAGGACGCCGCGGATGAACGTCGTCCTGCTCGGGCCTCCGGGCTCGGGGAAGGGGACACAGGCAAAGCGGATCGAGCAGATCCACGGCACCACCCAACTAGCCACTGGGGACATGCTGCGGGCAGCGACCCTTTCCGGCAGCGAACTCGGGTTGCGCGTCAAGAGCATTATGGATTCCGGCCAGCTCGTCCCGGACGGCATCATTATCGACATGATCGCCGAGCGTATTGGCCAGCCGGATTGCCGCAACGGCTTTATTCTCGACGGTTTCCCAAGGACACTGGCCCAGGCACAAGCGCTCGACGAAATGCTGGCGCAGCGCGGTCTCCGGCTCGACCATGTGATCGAGTTTGAGGTCGATGAGGCCGCCCTTGTCGAGCGGCTTGCCGGACGTTTTAGCTGCCAACAGTGCGGCGCCAGTTATCACGACCGGGACAATCGGCCCGAGGTCGACGGGGTGTGCGATGTGTGCGGCGCTTGCGAATTCGTTTGCCGTGCGGACGACAGGCCTGAGACGGTCAAGGCGCGGCTCGAAGTCTACCATCGCCAGACGGCGCCGATTCTGCCGTATTATCGGGACCGCGGCATTCTGCGCCCCGTCAACGGAATGGCTAAAATCGATACGGTCACGCGCGAGATCGAAAAGATCCTCGGCTGAAGCTCGCCGTTTCTGTGAGGTCGAGATAGCCCGGAACCTCCGGATCTGACATTCTCTGCCTGAGTCAGGTCAGAACAGGGAGCGGGCATGATCGAGCCCTATACCGCGGTCGGACTGATCCCGAGCTTCTGGGGCATACGCCGACGCGAGGACATCGCAAAGAACCTTGAGCACCTCGAAAGCTTGACCAAAGCAGCCTTCTGGCTGTCCAGCCTCGACATCCCCGTGCGCCTCGTCGCTATACCGGAAGGTGCGTTGCAAGGGTTCAACGACGAGGTTCTCGATGTCGACCATGCCGAGTTTGCGCGGACCTGCGCCATCGATATTCCGGGCCCGGAAACCGACCGGATCGGGCAACTCGCCCGCAGCTGGGGAACCTTCATCATTGCGCAAGCCAAGGCGCGCCACGAGGATTGGCCGGACCGTTTTTTCAATGTCGGCTTCGTCGTCGACCCAGATGGCGTCGTCATCCTGAAGCACTACAAGATTGTAGCCTTGCTGCCCTGCGAGCGCTCAGTCTCGCCGCACGATTTGTTCGACTGGTGGGTCGAAAAATACGGACGCAATTTGCAGGCCTTCTGGCCGGTCGCCGATACCGCTATCGGGCGTTTAGGGATCATGATGGCAATGGAGGGCAACTACCCCGAGAATGGCCGCGGTCTCGCACTGAATGGGGCGGAGGTGGTTTATCGTGCCTCTTTGCCGACGCCGTTTACCGAGAATGACTTCTTCGAGATCTCCAATCGGGCACGAGCGCTTGAGAACAACATGTATGTCGTAGCGCCCAACATCGGCGGCTATCACCTCTACCCGGATAGCGAGACGCCGATCGACGCCGGCGGCGGGCAGTCGATGATCGTCGACTATCGCGGCGCCATCGTCGGTAAACAGCGCGATACAAACGGCTCGACCTTTGTCGCCGGCGTGATCAACATCGAAGCTTTGCGGCACCACCGGCAAAATGCCCAGGTGACAAATTGGCCCAAGGACATCCGCAGCGAATTAGCGCAGATCATTTATGAGCAGCCGATCTATCCAAAGAATCTCTATCTCGACAAGGTTCCTGGCCGGCACGATGAGTACAAGCGCGAGGTAATCGACGGCCAAGTCCGGCTAATGCAGCAGCGCGGGATCTGGAAGGCTCCGGCGAGCGGCTAACGGGGAGGAGCACGTGTCCGATACGGTGAAATATCTGCTCGACGAAACCCGGGTTCCGAAGGATTGGTACAACATTGTGGCGGACTTGCCGCGCCCGCCTGAGCCGGTGCTGCACCCCGGCACTTTGCGGCCGGTCGGACCGCAAGATCTCGAGCCTCTCTTTCCAACGGCGCTGATCCAGCAGGAGGTATCGGCCGAGCGCACGATCGAGATCCCCGAACCGGTCCGCGAAGTCTATCGTCAATGGCGACCGTCACCGCTCTATCGGGCGCGCCGGCTGGAGCGAGCGCTCGATACGCCCGCCAGGATCTACTACAAATACGAGGGGGTAAGCCCGGCGGGCAGCCACAAACCCAACACCGCCGTTGCCCAAGCCTTTTACAACAAGGAGGCCGGTGTGAAACGGCTTGCCACGGAGACCGGTGCTGGCCAATGGGGCTCGGCGCTCGCCTTTGCGGGCGCCGTATTCGGCCTCGACGTTCGTGTCTATATGGTGAAAGTCAGTTTTGAGCAGAAGCCCTACCGTAAGGCGCTGATGGAGGCTTGGGGCGCTGAGTGTGTGGCGAGCCCGAGCACTGAAACGAGTGCCGGGCGGAACATCCTTGCCGAACATCCGAACTCGCCCGGCAGCTTAGGAATCGCCATCAGCGAGGCGGTTGAAGTGGCTGCGCAACACGCCGATACGAAATATTCGTTAGGCAGCGTTCTGAACCACGTCTTGTTGCACCAGACTGTGATTGGACAAGAGGCGTTAGCGCAGCTCGAGATGGCGGGTGACTACCCCGACATCATCGTGGGTTGCACGGGCGGTGGCAGCAATTTTGCCGGCATTGCGTTCCCGTTTATTGGCGCCGGTCTGCGCGGTGGCCCGAAGCCTAGGGTAATCGCCTGCGAGCCAGCCGCCTGCCCTAGTCTGACACGCGGCAAATATGCTTACGACTTCGGCGACACCGGGCATCTGACACCACTCGTCAAAATGCACACGCTGGGCTCGACATTCGTGCCACCCGGCTTCCACGCAGGCGGGTTGCGGTACCATGGCATGGCGCCGCTGGTAAGCCTATTGCAGGAACTCGGCCTCATCGAGTCCCGCGCCTTGGCCCAGAACAGCTGCTTTGAGGCAGGCATTCAGTTCGCGCGCACTGAGGGTGTCCTGCCGGCTCCCGAAGCCAACCACGCCGTGTGTGGTACAATCGACGAGGCGCTGCGCTGCAAAGCGGAGGGTATTGGGCGCACGATCTTGTTCAACCTGTGCGGCCACGGCCATTTCGACATGCAAGCCTATATCGACTACCGTTCTGGGAAGCTCGCCGACCATGCCTATGATGAGGCTGAGCTGCGTGCTGCGCTCGCTGATCTGCCGAAGCTTGCCGCCGAATAGGGCCTCGATCGCCGGAGGGTTGGCCGAATAGTCGAATCGCAAGCGGATTGACGCACAAGCTCCGATCCCTATAATGCTAAGCGTTGCGAAGAGCGGGACTCACCCCTATTTTGCCATTTTTGAGGAGAAGCGCAGGTGGCGCGCATCGCGGGAGTCAATATTCCGAACCAGAAGCGGGTCCCGATCGGGCTTACCTACATCCACGGGATCGGCCGGACCAAGGCCCTTGAGATCTGCAACAAGATCGGCCTTCCCCCTGAGCGTCGCGTGCATGAACTGACCGATGACGATGTGCTGCGCGTTCGGGAGATTATCGATCGCGACTATACGGTCGAGGGCGACTTGCGACGGCAAGTTGCGATGAATATCAAGAGGTTGATGGATCTCGGCTGCTATCGCGGACTGCGCCATCGCAAAGGGCTTCCGGTGCGGGGGCAGCGCACGCATACGAATGCGCGAACGCGCAAGGGACCAGCCCGCCCGATCGCCGGCAAGAAGAAGTAGACCTCGCAGTCCAAACGGCAACTTCGGAAGCGATAAATGGCTAGAACGGCGGCAGCAGCGCCGCGTCTACGTCGGCGCGAACGCAAGAACATCACTTCAGGCACGGCGCATGTGAACGCCACCTTCAATAATACGATGATCACGATCACCGATGCCCAGGGTAATACGATCGCCTGGTCGTCAGCCGGCAGCCAAGGCTTTAAGGGTTCGCGCAAGTCCACGCCTTATGCAGCGCAGGTGGCCGCTGAAGATGCCGGACGCAAAGCCATGGAACACGGCATGCGCACCCTAGAGATTGAGGTTAAAGGACCGGGATCTGGCCGAGAATCGGCGTTGCGCGCCCTGCAGGCCGTCGGGTTCGCCGTGACTTCCATCCGGGATATGACGCCGATCCCGCACAATGGTTGCCGCCCGCCGAAGCGGCGTCGCGTCTGAGACGCGAGCGCCCTCCGTTGGAGCGGAGGGTTTGAGTAACGCCGGCAGCTGTTCCATGCCGGTTCTTTTTGCGGATATCATCCGCTTCCAACGACCGAGGGTCGAGTGGTGATTCAGAAAAACTGGCAGGCCTTGATCAAGCCGAAACAGCTATCGGTGGAGTCGGGAGAGGATCCGAAGCGCGTCGCGACGGTAGTCGCCGAGCCGCTCGAACGCGGCTTCGGGCTGACCCTCGGGAATGCACTGCGCCGTGTGTTGCTCTCCTCGCTGCAGGGCGCGGCGGTCACCTCGATGCAGATCGAGGGGGTGCTTCACGAATTTTCTTCGATCCCGGGTGTGCTCGAGGATGTCACCGACATCGTCCTCAACGTCAAGAGCATCGATCTGCGGATGTATGGGGACGGCCCGAAGCGCATGCGGTTGCGTGCCAGCGGCCCCGGCGAAGTCCACGCAGGTGCGATCGAGACCGGCCATGACATCGATATCCTGAACCCCGATTTGGTGCTCTGCACCCTGGATACCGCCGCCAAGATCGGCGTGGAGCTGACCGTTGAAAACGGCAAGGGTTATGTGCCCGCGACACAGAACCGGCCGGAGGATGCCCCCATCGGCCTGATCCCCGTTGATGCGCTATTCAGCCCGGTGCGCAAAGTATCCTACAGGGTCGAGAACACTCGCGTGGGCCAAGTCACCGACTACGACCGGCTCTCCCTCCGTGTCGAGACCAACGGCGCAGTGACACCCGAGGACGCGGTGGCACTCGCGGCGCGCATCCTGCAGGACCAGCTCCAGCTCTTCATCAATTTTGAGGAGCCGCGCCATCCATCCGAGGAAATTCGCCCGAGCGAGCTGCCGTTCAACAAGAACTTGCTGCGCAAGGTCGACGAGCTCGAACTGTCGGTGCGCTCGGCGAATTGCCTGAAGAACGACAACATCGTCTATATCGGCGACTTGGTTCAAAAATCGGAAGCTGAGATGCTGCGAACACCAAATTTTGGACGCAAATCACTAAACGAAATAAAAGAGGTGTTAGCTCAAATGGGGCTTCACCTGGGTATGGAGATCACGAACTGGCCGCCCGAGAACATCGAAGAATTGGCAAAGCGCCTCGACGAGCCGTATTGAGGATCCTATGCGCCATCGCCTGCGCGGCCGCAGCTTTAGCCGCAAATCCGCCCACCGCAAGGCCATGTTCGAGAACTTGGCCGCCGCGTTGATCAAGCACGAGCAGATCACGACGACGTTGCCAAAGGCAAAGGATCTACGCCCGATCGTCGAGCGGCTGATCACGATTGGCAAGCATGGCGGATTGGCGGGGCGGCGGCGGGCGATCGCCAGGCTCCAGGACGCCGGTCTGGCCGACAAGCTGATGACGACCTTGGCGCAGCGCTATGCGACGCGGGCTGGCGGATATACTCGGATCATCAAGGCGGGCTACCGTTATGGCGACAACGCGGCGATGGCGGTGATCGAACTCGTCGACCGCGATCCGGAAGCAAAGGGCAAAGATTCCGGCCCGACCGGCACCGAAGGCGAGGCCGAAGAGGAGGCGGCGTAGTCGTCCGCTCCCCGCTGTCTTCCTTGAGCCGCCTGCGCCCGTGGGAAGCAAGCGCGCTGCGACCTGAAACTTGACCGTCCGGTAGCACCTCTATCGAACCTTTCGGCCGGAGATAGATTACCACACATCACCATCAAACAGGAGTACTCTGGGACGGCTTTGATGGATGGCAAGCCGTCGTGTCAGAGTATGCGGCAGGACGCGTTAGGCGCCGACTTGCGGCGATCATGTTCGCTGGATACACCCGACTCCGGCCTGGAGATGAGGCAGGCAGCTTCGCTGGCTTGGCCCTTCTGCGAACCGAAATTATAGAACCGCAGGTTCTCAAGTTCGGCGGACACCTCATCAGGTGGACGGGAGACGAGGTTCTCGTCGAGTTCGAGAGCGTAGTCGAGGCCGTGCGTTGCGCCGTTTCTTTGGTTGAAGCAGTTTCGCGGTTCAAACAGATGGAGGTACCTGATCGCCAGGTTGGGCTCCGAGTCGGGATGAACTTGGATGACATTATCGTCGAGAACGAGGATGTTTTCGGCGACGGCGTCAACATCGCAGCGCGGCTCGAAGCCTCGCAGAGCCGGGTAGAATTTATGTCTCCGAAATCGTACGCGATCGGATCAAGGGAAAAGTCGAGTTCGACTTCGTCGATCTTGGCTTAAAGAACCTCAAGAATATCAGTGCACCAATCCGCGTCTATCGGATGGTGACTGAGGTCGCGATGCAGTCAGTCGCGCTCGGCCGCGCCGACGCTGCGTTGTCTCCGAATTCTGGGCGGATCGACGATCGCCCAGCGATCGCGGTTCTGCCATTCGTAAATTTCGGCGACGATCCCGAGCAGGAATATTTCGCCGACGGCGTCGCCGAGGACATCATTTCAATGCTCGCCGGCTGGCGGGCATTCCCGGTGATTGCCCGGGATTCGACGTTCACCTTCAAAGGTCAAGCGTCGACATCCATAAGGTCGGAGAGCAGCTTGGCGCGTGCTACATCGTCGAGGGCCGCGTACGCAAATCCGACCACCGGGTACGCATCACGGCGCAGCTGATCCGTACTGACACCGGCCATCACATAATGGCCGCGAGATTCGATCGCGACCTCACCGACCTGTTCGAATTGCAGGACGAAATCACGCGCATTATCGCAGGTTCGCTTGAGCCGGAACTCCTGAAATTCGAACGAAACCGTGTCGCCAACCAGCCGCAACACGACGAAGACGCATACCAATTTTACCAGCGCGGTATGTGGCATCATTACCGGCAAAACAAGGCGGACAACATCGAGGCGCAGGCCTATTTCCGGCGCGCTCTGGCGATCGATGCCCAATACCCGCAAGCTGCAGCGGCGTTGGCGATCGCGGTCTGCAACGCAGGCTTTCTCGGGTGGGCCGACAATGCTGCGCGAAATTATGAGGAATCCCTCGACCTCGCGCAGCGAGCCGTCGGCCTCGATGCCCGCTATCCGAACGCCCGTTACGCGCTCGGCCTCGTGTGCATGTGGACACGCCGCTCCGAGCGCGCAATAGCGGAGTTTCAGGAGGCGATCAAGCTCAACCCGAGCTTTCTTTGCCGCCGCCCATGTTGTCCTCGGGCAGATGTACCTGTATAGCGGCCGGCCGGAGGAGGCAATCGTCCAGGCTGAAAAGGGGATTCGCCTCAGCCCCAGCGATCCGCGCCTATCGCTTTGGTTACCCGCGCTCGCCGGCGCTCATTACTGTCTGGGGAATTATGACCAGGCTATAGAGATCGGGCGCCGGTCCTGGACGCTCGATCGTAACTGGCCGGCTGGTCTGCGCTATGTCGTCGCCGGCCTCGCCGAACTCGGGCGGATCGAGGAAGCGCAAACCCCGCTCGCCGAGCTCAAGCGGCTGAACGCGAACCTGGCCTTTGTCGAAGGGAATTTGCAACGGCTGTTCACCGATCGGGCTGCGGTCGATCACATCATCGGCGGTCTGCGCAAGGCGGGCTTCGAATAACGGGTAGAGCAAGACGCAGCATCCCTCGCTGAGCCCAGCCAAACGGCGTAGCATGCCCGAAACGGAGGGAGAAGCCGGAGATGCTATTCAAATGCCTGCCCCCGGGTGCGGCGATACCAGGCCGCTTTCCCGGTCCCGCGCACGCGCGCGGCAAATGGTTCACGGTGGACATCCATTGCCACGTGCTGACACCGAAGGCCGCCGAAATGGTCGCGGGCAACGCCGCTGCCACACGACATCCACGCGAAGTCTATGCGAATGAGCGTACGCGCGAGGTCAACCGCCAGCAGACCGAGCGCAATCGCATCCAATTCACTTCGATCGAAAATCGGCTCGCTGATATGGACCGGATGGGGATCGACATCCAGGCGATCTCGCCTTCGCCGAACCAGACCTATTATGCTGCGGACCCCGATCTCGGCATCGCCACCGCGCGGGTCATCAACGACAATCTTGCCGGGATCGTCGGCCGCCATCCCGACCGCTTTACCGCACTCGGCACGGTGCCGTTTCAGGCTCCCGATCTCGCCGTCGCCGAGCTTGATCGGATCCGTAAGTCATTGGGCTTTCGCGGCATCGAGATCGCCACCAACGTCGCTGGCGAAGACTTTTCGGCCGAGCGCTTCCGCAAGATCTTCGCACGGGTCGAGGAGCTCGGCATGCTGATCTTCATGCACCCGACCGGCTTCCCCGAGGCGCGCCGCTTTGCCGATCATTATCTGGTCAATGTTATCGGCAATCCGCTAGATACGACGGTCGCGGTCCATCATCTGATCTTTGGCGGCGCGCTGCGCGACCATCCGAACCTCAAGCTGGTCCTCGCCCATGGCGGCGGCTATCTGCCGGCCTATTCCGGGCGCATCGATCACGCCGCCTCGGCGCGGCCAGATACATGCGAGCAGATCGACCGCATGCCAACCACCTATCTGAAGCGGCTCTATTTCGACACGATCGTCTACACGCACCATCAGCTCGAATATCTGGTCGAGCAATATGGCGCGGACCATGTGTTGGTCGGCACCGATTACCCAGCCGATATGGGCGAAGTCGATCCGATCGGCTTTATCGAAGGCGCGTCGGGGCTCGATGACAACGAGCGCCGGGCGATCCTCGGCCGCAACGCCGCACGGCTGTTGAATCTCGAAATCCCGATCATGCCCGGCTGAGTGGGAGTCGACGATGCTGTTCAAATGCCTGCCGCCGGGCACGGAACCGCGGGCCGGACGCTTTCCGGGTCCGGTCCACGCGCGCGGCAAATGGTTCGCGATCGACATTCATTGCCATGTGCGCAGTGACAAGGCAGCGGCGATGGTGGAGGGCAATGCCGCCGTCTCCCGCTGGTTTCTCGAGACCGCGGCCAGCGAAGATAGCCGCGTGATCAACCGCCAGAACGGAGAGCGGACCCGCCTTCAGGGCTCCTCGCCCGAAAAGCGGATCGAAGACATGGACCGGATGGGGATCGACATTCAAGCGATCTCGCCGGCGCCTCGCCAGACCTATTACGGCGCCGACCCCGATCTCGGGCGCGAGACCTCGCGCACGATCAATGATTTCATTGCTGACATCTGTGGCCGCTACCCGGAGCGCTTTGTCGGGCTCGGGACCGTGCCGTTTCAGGCACCGGAGCTGGCGGTAGCCGAGCTCGAACGCTTGCACAGATCGCTCGGCCTGCGTGGCGTCGAGATCATGACCCATGTCGCCGGTGAGGATTTATCGGCCGAACGCTTTCGCAAAATATTCGCGCGCTGCGAGGAGCTCGGCCTTCTGGTCTTTATGCATTCGGACGGCTTTACCGAGGCAGACCGGCTGGCCGAGCACTACTTCAACAACGTGATCGGCAATCCGCTCGATACGACCGTCGCCCTGCACCATCTGATCTTTGGCGGTGTGCTCGCCGATTACCCGAACTTGAAGCTGGTCGCCTCGCATGGCGGCGGCTATCTGCCGGCCTATTCGGGCCGCATCGATCATGCCGCTTCGGCGCGCCCGGATTGCTGCGAGCGCGTCCGTCGAATGCCGACCACCTATCTGAAGCGGGTCTATTTCGACGCGCTCGTCTATACTCACCACCAGCTCGATTATCTCGTCGACGAGTATGGTGCCGACCACATCCTGATGGGTACCGACTATCCGGCCGATATGGGAGAGGTCGATCCGATCGGCATGATCGAAGGCACCCCCGGGCTCAACGATGTCGAGCGCCGAGCGATCCTCGGCCGCAATGCCGCTCGGCTGTTGAACATCGAAGTGCCCGCGACTCGAGCTTAGCCCTGGAGGAAAGCATGAAGTTTCTGAGTGACGAGCAGCTAAAGGAATTGCGACCCGCCGAGACATCGTCGTTTCCGTCGCCGGTGCCGACCCAGATCGTGTCGAGCGACGAGTACATGCCCGTGCCGCAAACCGCGAAGCAGCAAGAGGTCGAGGCCCGGCTCAAGGAGATGAGCGATCGGCTCGCGCGGCGCCAGGGCTTGTCACGGCGCCGCTTTTTCCAGACTGCCGCCGGCATGGCGGCTTCGTTTGTCGCGATGAACCAGGTCTTTGGCCGTCTCTTCGAGGTCACCGAGGCGGAGGCTGCCACACCCGACATGGCGGCCGAACGCGCCGATGCCCTGTCGAAGCAGCTCATCATCGACGGCCATACCCATTTCCTGCGCGACGACACCAGACTGATGGGGTTCATCAAGGCGCGCGAGGCAGTCGGCAAGGCCGGTTGGAACAAGGAGATCGGCGACAAGGAACAGACCATCGACGATCTCAAATACTCCAACTACATCAAAGAGATTTACATGGACAGCGACACCAAGGTGGCGTTGCTTTCGAACTCGCCCTCGGAGGTTCCCGAGGACTGGTTCATCCCGCAGGAGCAGGTGTTCAAGACCCGCGAGCAGGTCAACAAGGAGGCCGGCACCCGGCGGATGATGGCGCACTTTACGATCACCCCGGGGTGGCCCGGCTGGCTCGATCAGGTCGACCAGGCGATCGAGGTCTACAAGCCCGATTCGTGGAAGGGCTACACGGTCGGCGACAACACCCACAAGGAACTTGCCAACCACCCCTACCGTCTCGATGACGAGAAACTGATGTATCCCTTCTACGAGAAGGCAGTGAAATCCGGCATCAAGAATGTCTGCATCCACAAGGGATTGTTCGCGCCGGCGGTCGAAGAGAAATTCCTGCGACTGCGTCCCCATGCCGATGTCAGCGATGTCGGCAAGGCGGCCAAGGATTGGCCCCAGCTCAATTTCCTGATCTACCATTCGGCCTATCGCTGGATTGGCGCCGCCCCGGCTGAGGGCATGGCCGAGTTCGACAAGACCGGGCGCAGCTCATGGACCAGCGACCTCGCTGAGATCCCGGAGAAATACGGCGTCACCAACGTCTATGGCGATCTGGGGCAGCTCTTCGCCTGGACCACGGTCGCCGAGCCGCGCCTCGCGGCGGCGTTGATGGGCATGCTGGTCAAGGGGCTCGGCGCCGATCACGTGCTGTGGGGCACCGACGCGGTATGGACCGGCGCCCCGCAATGGCAGATCGAAGGGCTGCGCCGCCTCGAGATCCCTGAGGATATGCAAAAGAAATACGGTTTCGAGCCGCTGGGACCGGCCGATGGCCCGACAAAGACGGCGGTCTTCGGGGGCAACACGGCACGGCTCTACAACTTCGACAAGCGTGCCGATCTACCCGCGGTCGACCGCTTCGCAGAGATCAAGGCCGACTATGCCAAGCACGGCCCGGGCCGCAGCAATCTGCGCTACGGCTGGGTCCGCAACGCTGGCTGACCGACCTCGTTACTCTCCGGAGAACCCCCGAGGGGTAGGCGGACGTATAATAGGCGGCGCGGTATTCGGGCCCTCCCGAGGATCATGCGGACCGACGTTTCCCTGTTTTCACGGCCTACACGAATTCCATTGTTATTCGGTTGATGGGCGTCCCAAATTCGTTGATCGACGGAAAAAATTCCATTGTTCCGCCGAGTAACGAATTTGCCGCGTAAGACACTGAAATGATGAGCACTTATACCCGACCTTTATGGCCGTTTTGGGGAAAAAGTACGATTTTCGTTGTTTTCGGCTCGAGCAGATGCTGCGTAGCCGGGGTTGGAGTGCGCGGCCCGTCCCGGTGGAGCGGTCCGGCAGCACTGGGTCGAGGTCGTGGAAAGCCGGCATTATATTACTCGCTGAAAAGATGGCAGGAGACGCGACCGCCGTCGGCTTGCGGCAGCAGGACCGGCGCGTGCATCGCGCAGCGCGGCAGACGGGCCGGACAGCGCGGATGAAAATGGCAGCCGGCGGGTGGGCGAGCAGGATCGGGGGCCTCCCCTTGCGGCGGCTCCAGCGGACGTGGCCTTCGCGGATCGAGCGCCGAGGCGAGCAGTGCCCTGGTATAAGGATGCCGGGCATCAGCAAACACTACCTTTGTGGGGCCTTCTTCAACGATCCGGCCGAGATACATGATTGCGACGCGATCGCAGAGATGGCGGACGACGGGGAGGTTGTGGCTGATGAGCAGATAGGTGAGTTTGAGCCGCTGCCTTAGGACGGCGAACAGCTCGAGAATCTGTGCCTGCACCGAGACGTCGAGCGCCGAGGTCGGCTCATCGAGCACGACGAACCGCGGATCCAACGCCAACGCCCGGGCGATGCACACCCGCTGCTTCTGGCCACCCGAGAGCTCGTGCGGATAGCGATAGAGAAAGCCGGCCGGCAGGCTGACCTCGTCGAGCAATCCGCTCACTCGCCGATATAGCGCCGAGCCCCGCAACCGCTCATGGATGACGAGCGGCTCAGCGAGACTCGCGAACACGGTATGGCGCGGGTTCAAAGCCGAGTGCGGGTTCTGGAAGACGATCTGCATCTGGCGGCGCAGTGGTTGCAGCGCCGAATCGTCGAGCCCCGAGATATCTTGCCCGGCAAAGCGCAATTGCCCGGCGGTCGGGACGATCAGCCGCAAGATCAGGCGTGCCACCGTCGACTTTCCCGAACCGGATTCGCCGACCAGGCCAAGCGCGCCGCCTTCCGGTAAGGTAAGGTCGATCCCGTCGACCGCCTTGACGATCGCATCCTGGCGCCAGCCGCGACGCACCCGGAAATGCTTGGTCAGGCCCTGCGCCTCGATCAGGTTCATGGCGGGAGGAGATGGCAGGCGACGCGTCGCCCGTCGGCGAGGGCACGCAATTCGGGCTTGACAGCGCGGCAGCGCTCCTCGGCGAGCGGACAGCGCGGATGAAACCGGCAACCGGATGGTGGGTCGACAAGGTTGGGGATGCTGCCGGAATTGCCAAAAATGCGGCCCCGCCGCCGAGATCCGGTATCGCCCGCAAAAGCCTTTCGGTATAGGGATGCGCCGGCGCGGCAAACAGCAGCTCGGTGGGTGCGTCCTCGACGATCGTCCCAGCATAGATCACCACAACCCGTCGACAGGTCGCGCCGATCACGCCGAGATCGTGGCTGATCATGATCAGAGTCAACGACAGGCCGGCGACCAGATCGGCGATCAGGCCGAGCACCTGGGCCTGTACTGTGGAGTCCAGCGCCGTCGTCGGCTCGTCGGCGATCAGCAGGCGCGGATTGCCGGACAACGCCATGGCAATCAGCACGCGCTGCCGCATGCCGCCCGAGAGCTGGTGCGGATAGGCGCCGAGCAAACGGGCGGGTTCCGGCAGACGGACCTGGGCCAGCAGTTCGATCGCGCGGGCCCTCGCCTCGCTCTTGCCAACCCTGCGATGCGCCCGGATCACGTCGATCAATTGCTGCCCGATCGAGAAGACGGGGTTGAGGTAGGTCACCGGGTCCTGAAAGATCATTGCGATCGCCGAGCCACGCAATTTCTGCATCGCGGCCTCGTCGATCTCGGTCAATTCGCTGCCGGCAAAGCGAATGCCGCCGGAGACGATCCGTGCCGGCGGGCTGTCGAGGAGGCGCAGGATGCTCTTGGCGAGGACCGATTTGCCGCACCCCGTCTCGCCGACAATCCCTAATGTCTCACCAGCTTCGAGGGTCAGGTCGATGCCGTCGAGGACCTTCGCGACCCCGTCGAAAGTCTCGAAATCGAGGCGTAAATCATGGATCTCGACGAGGCTCATCCGTGGTTGCTTTTGGGGTCGAGAATGTCCCTCAAACCATCGCCGAACAGGTTGAAGCCGAGCACGGTCAGATAGATGAACAGGCCCGGGAAGAACGCATACCACCACCAGGTCGGCATGTAGGTGCGGGCAACCGAGATCATCGCCCCCCATTCCGGCGCCGGTGGCTTGGCGCCGAGACCGATGAAGCCGAGGCTGGCGGCAGCGAGAATCGCATTGCCCATGTCCATGCTCGCCTTGACGATCAGCGGCGACAGGCAGTTCGGCAACAGGTGTCGGAAAATGATCCGCAAGCGGCTGGCGCCGACCGCCCGCGCCGCCTCGACGAATAGTTCTTCCGTGACCGCAAGTGCCTTGGCCTCGATTAGCCGGACATAGCCGGGCCACCAGACGATTGACAGCGCGATAATGCCGTTGGTGATGCCGGCGCCGAGTGCGGCGACGATGGCGAGCGCCAATACGAGGCTCGGTACGGACAGAAAAAGGTCGGTCAGGCGCATGATCGCCTCGCGGACGGCGCCGCCACGATAGGCGGCGATGATGCCGAGCGGCACACCGATCACGGTCGCGGCCCCGGTGATGATCAGGCCGATTTCGAGCGAAGTTCGGGTCGCGACGATGACGCGAGTGAAAATATCGTTGCCCATCTCGTCAGTGCCAAACAGATGCCGCCAACTCGGTGGCTGGAGGCGCTGCGCCAGATCGAGCGCCCCGCTGACATCAGCCGGATAGGGCACGATGTAGGGCCCGAGCGCCGCCAGCAGCAGAAACGCCGCCACCAGCCCGAGGCCGAGCATCGAGGAAAAGCTGCCGCGAAACAGCGCCGCATAGAGCCGGAGCTGGCGGATGGCGCTGTGATGCTCCTCCTGCCAGCGGGCGACCCCGCCGCGCGCCGCCTCGATCCAATCGCCCGCGGTCATGCCGCACGCAGCCGCGGGTCGAGCCAGCCATAGGCGAGATCGACGGCGAGATTGACCAGCATGAAGTTGACCCCGATCAGCAGGGTCACGCCCATGATCGGCTCGAAGTCGGAGGCGATCGCCGACGACACCGCATAAAGCCCGATCCCCGGCCAATCGAATACGGTCTCGACGATCACCGTTCCGCCGAGCATCCAACCGTAGCGCAGCCCGATGATCGCCAGGGTCGGCAGCATCGCATTCTTCAAGGCATAGCGGGTGACAATACGGAAGGAGGAGATGCCATGGGCGCGGGCCGCGGTGACGTAATCGCTTTCGAGGATGTCGACCATTTCGGCACGGTTCACCCGGAGGACCGAGGCGAGACAGGGGAGGCTCAACACCACGGCCGGCAGGAGGCTGTAGCGCAGAGCCTCCCCGAACGTGCTCCATTCCCCGCGCAGCAAGGCGTCGACGAGAAAGAGATGGGTGATCGGCGCCGGTGGCGAGGTCAACAGCGACAGCCGCCCGCCGGTCGGCAGCCAGCCGAGCTGGACCGCGACGACGAGCTGCAGGATGAGGCCGCACCAGAAGGTCGGCAGAGCGATGCCTGACACGGCAAATACCCGCACGCTATGGTCGATCCACCCATCCTTGTACACCGCCGATAGCATGCCGAGCGGCACGCCGAGACCGACCGCGAGCAGCATCGACAGCAGGACGAGCTCGAAGGTCGCCGGGAAATAGCGGCACAGATCGTCGAAGACCGGCCGGCCCGTGACGATCGAGCGGCCGAGCCGCCCTTGCGCCAGCCCGGTCACATAGGTGGCGAATTGCTGCGCTAGCGGCTTGTCGAGCCCGTATTCATGACGCACGCTCTCCACCGTCGCGCGGTCGGCATCCGGCCCCGCGGCGAGCGCGGCCGGGTCGGCTGGGGCGATGTTTGAAATCGTGAAGGTAATGCAGACGAGGCCAAACAGCATCAGCCCCAGCAGCGCGATGCGTCTGAGTGCGTAGCGCAGCATCCTTATCGCGGACGGCTGCCGCCCTTTATTTGGCGTCGATCCACAGTGGGTACATGTCGACTTCGCCGGTCAGGCGGATTGGGCTGTAGACGAAGCCCTTGACGTAAATGTGGTAGGTCCATTGGCGGTTGGCCATCATGCCGAACACTTCCGGCGCGTCGGTGACGATCTGATCCTGGATCTTCCGGTAGAGGGGGGCGCGCTTGGCCCAGTCCGGCTCGGCTCGCGCTTCGTCGATCTCCGTCCAGACCTGCGGGTCGTTGTAGAAGCTCATGCCGAAATACTGGCCCCACGAATTCTTGTGGTACTGGTAAGCGATGACATCGGGGTCGGTCGACACCGGGGTCACGAAGACCGCGCTCATGTTGGGCGAGGTTTCGAGTTTCGAACCGCGCGCCACCAGGGTCGGCCACGGCTCCGCCACCATGTTGACCTTGATGCCCAGCGGCTGCAGCGCGCTCAATAGCACGAGCCCGATGCGACGCTCCTCTTCGAGCCCCTGCACATAGACGTATTCGAGCTCCAGCCCGTTTGTGGCGGCTGGCGCCTTGGCGAGATAGTCTTTCGCCATTGCCAGATCCTTACGGGGAATGCCAGGCACCGCCTCATAGCCCCCGATCGCCGGGGGGAAGGGACTGGTCTCGAGCGTCGCCTTGCCGTTGTACACCGCGACCAGCGCGTCGTAATCCATGGCATAGGCGATCGCCTTGCGCAGATTTATGTCGGCGGTCGGCCCGGACTGGTTGTTGAACTTGATGCCGAACGTTGTCATCCCGCGCTCGTTGGGGACGACATAATCGGGATTTTTGGCGAGTTCGTCGTAGTCGTCTGGAGTCAGTTCGGTGACGAAATCGACTTCGCCGCGGGCAAGCGCTGCGCGCCGGGGCGGCGCCTCGCGGATAACGCGATAGATGAAGCCACCGAGGCGCTTATCGTCGCCTTGCGGCCAGCCGCGCCAATAATCGGGCACCGCCTCCGCCTGGTAGAGCGTGTTGGTTTCCCACCGCGTCATCTTGAACGGGCCGCTTCCCGCTTCGTGCTCGGTCAGCCATTTCTGGCCGTCATCACCGCCCTCTTCGTGCGCGCTGACCTCTTTGGGGCTGACGATGTACCACCACGGCACAAACGAGATGAACGCGGCGTAGGGTTTGTTCAGCTTGAAGCGCACCGTGTGCGGGTCGACCGCCTCGATGCCGTCTGGTGCGAGAAAGTCTTTCAGCATCCAGGCGATGCCCTTATTCAATCTGAGCCCGCGCGCATAGCTATACCTCACAGCTTCGGCATCGAGCGGGTCGCCGTTGTGGAACTTGGCGTTATGGACGAGGTGGAAGGTCCATTCGGTAGCATCGGGGTTCGATTCCCAGGTCTCGGCGAGCCACGGCCCGAGCTGCGGCGGGTTACCGTTATATTTGGCAAGCGCGTCGTAAAAGCTCTGCTGCGCCATTCGGGTCGACCAGTCGTAGCGCACATGCGGATCGAGTACCGGCACCGGCTGGCCGCCCGAGAACACCAGGATCTTTCGGTCGCCCGCCCGCTCGAAGGCAACGGCGGGCGCCGCTGCGGCTATCGCCAAAACGACGGCCGTCGTGACGATGATGATGCAGCTCCGCCTCATCCCTCGCTCCCTGTTTATTCGGCCGCCTGCGCGAGGTGTGCGCGCAGCTCTCGCCGGCGCGCTTCGCTGGCGGCGCGGTCGATCCGGCCGTTCGGCTCGATGACACAGCCGTAGTCTGCGGTGGCGCCGGTGGCGGTGATGTAGCCGTTCTCGAGATCGCTTTCGACCAGCGCCAGCGGCCGCTCCAGCGGGTCGCCAAAGCCGGAGCCGCCGGCGAGCTGCAATTCGATGATCTGGTCGGTCGCGGTCAGCGTCTCGAGCTCGCCGACGCCATAATCCTTGAGTTTGTTGCCGTTGCGGTCGACGAGCCAGCCATGGGTGTCGCCGCCCGGCCTGCCGCCAAACAGCCCCGGTATCCGCACCGCGACCCCCTCGGGATAAACGCTCGCCAGGGTCGGGCAGCCGTCATCGAACAATTTGCGCAGACGCACGACTTGGCCGAGCCCGCCGCGCCGGCGGCCGACGCCACCACTGTCGGCGACATAGCTCTTGTCGAGGACGAGAAGCGGCGTGCGCGCCTCGAACAATTCGATCGAGGTGTTGGCGGCACTGGTCGGCCACAACAGCGCGGACTTGCCGTCGCCCTGCGCCGAGGCGCCCTGCCCGCCGCCCTGAAACAGATGGTCGCTGTAAACGCGGCCTTGCGCATCGCGGCCATAGCAGGTGATCGACACCGGCAGGCCGGTAAAAGCCTGCACTTGGTTCGGCACCGCCTGAGCCAACGCCATAAAGATGTTGGGCGCCAGGTACCAGCCGGTGCGGGTGCGCAAGTTGACCGCGGCGGGCTTTGTTGCATTCAGCACGCTGCCCTCGGGAGCGCTGACCTTGAACGGACGGTAGCAGCCGGCATTGCCGCGCACATTCGGGGTCAGCAGGCATTTGAGCGGGTAGGTCGCGTGCGCCGCGGTGTAGTTGAGGGTGCAGTTGAGGCCGCCCTGCCCAAGCTGCGGCGGGGCGCCGGTAAAGTCGAGATAGATCTCGTCGCCGGCGACGGTCAGCTTCAGCGGATAGCGCTCGAACGTGCCGAGCGGATTGTTCCAGATCTCGCTCTGATAAACGCCGTCGGGGATTGCGCGGATCGCCTCGCGCATCGCTGTCTCGGCCTTCTCTTGGACGATCTCGGCGAGTGCAGCAAGGTCGCCGAGCCCATATTCGGCCATGAACTCGACGAGCCGCCGCGCACCCATCTCATTGGCGGCGACGAGCGCGTGCAAATCGCCCAGCACCTGGTTCGGGTTGCGCACATTCTCGGCGAACAGCGCCAGTAGATCCTCGTTTGGCCGGCCCGTGCGATACAGCATCATCGGCGGGATCTGGATCCCTTCCTCGTAGATCTCGCGCGCCCGCAGGCTGTCCTTGGTGCCGCCGATGTCGCTGACATGACCAACCGTCCCCATCAGCCCGACCAGCCTGCCCGCGGCGAAAACCGGTGTGACGACGGCGATGTCGAAAAGATGGCCGGCGCACAGCCAGGGATCGTTGGTGATCAGGACATCGCCGGGCTTTAGCGTGTCGGGCGGGAATTTGGCGATCAGCGCCTTGACCGTCCGCGGCAAGGACAGGTTGAAGACCGGCATGCCGCGCGGGCTGTGCGCCAGCGGATTGCCGCCGCGATCGAGGATCTCGACCGCAAAGTCCTGTGCCTCGCTGATGATCAGCGAGAACGCGGTGCGGCACACGGTCTGCCAGCACTCCTCTACGATCGTGATCAGCCGCGCCCACATGATTTCGAGGCCGATCGGATCGGCCATGAGGCGCTCCACCGCCTCTGCGTGCGGTGTTTCCGGCGTGACCAAGGCGATCGGCTTCTGTCCCTCTCCGATCGTGATACGCAGATTTAGACCGTCATCGACGCCGAGCCGGTCGCCAGGCGGGACCACAGTGGTGGCTTCGCGCTCCTCGACGATCGCCGGTCCGTCGATCCTGTCGCCGGGCCGCAAAGCATAGCGGTCATAGACCGGCGTATCGCAGAAACCGCCGGTGAAATAGGTGGAGCGGCTGCCTTTCAATACCGAAGCGCGATTGCTCGCCGCCGGTTCGGTGGCCGGCGCAAGCCGTGGCGCCGACCCTGATACCAGGACCCGCCAGCTCAGCGCCTCGATCACCGCCCCGGCATAAAGATGGGTGTAGAGCCGCGTGTAGGTGGCGGCGAAGCGCCGACTCACTTCGCCGAGATTGCCGCGGCCGAGCTCGCCGTCGGGCAGATCGACAGTGATCTCATGCATCTGGCCTAGGAGACGCATCTCGGCCTGGCGCGAGACGATGATCCCGCTGGTGATGCCGGCCTCGGCCAGGAGCTTTCGTCCCTCCCCCTCGATCTCGGCAAGCAAGCGGTTGATCGCGGGGAAATCGAGCGCGTCGTCGAGCACCGCCGGCGCCGAGCGGGCGAATTCGAAGCTGACCGGTGCTGCGAGAAACCCCAGCGCGGAGGCTGCACCCGAGGCCGGCGGCACGATGACCTCTCCGACGCCGAGGATGCGCGCCACGGCCGCGGCATGCGCCGGACCGGCACCACCAAACCCGACCATCGCATAGCCACGCGGATCGCGGCCCTTTTCGACCAGGTGCACGCGCGCCGCCGCAGCCATGCTCTCGCAGACGATCGAATAGACGCCCCAGGCCGCCTCGACCGTCGACAGCCCGAGCGATCGGGCGACATGTCCGAGCGCTTCTTCGGCGGCATCGCGGTCGAGCGCCATCCGCCCGCCGAGGAAGAAGCCGGGGTCGAGATAGCCGAGCATCAGGTTAGCGTCGGTCACGGTCGGCTCGCGACCGCCCTTGCCGTAGCAGGCCGGGCCCGGATCCGCACCGGCGCTCTGTGGTCCGACCTTCAACAACCCGACCTCGTCGATCGCGGCGATCGAGCCGCCGCCCGCGCCGATTTCGATCATGTCGATGACCGGCGCCTTGATCGGCAGACCGCTGCCGCGCTTGAAGCGATGCATACGGGCAGCTTCCATCGCGGGCGCGATGTCGGTGCGGCCGTCCTGCACGAGACAGGCCTTCGCCGTGGTGCCCCCCATGTCGAACGAGATCACCTGTGCCTGGTCAGCCGCGTGGCCGATCAGCGCGGTCGCGAGCCCGCCCCCGGCCGGCCCCGACTCCAACAGACGTATCGGGAAACGACGCGCCATCTCGGGTGAGGCGAGGCCGCCCGCCGACTGCATCAGCCAAAACCGGCCGGCGAAGCTGCGACGGCGCAATTCGGCCTCGATCCGCGCGATGTAGCGGTACATCAGCGGCTGCACAAAGGCGTTGGCCAATGTCGTCGTCGCGCGCTCGTATTCGCGTAGCTCTGGAACCACCTCTGCCGACAAGGACATCGCGATGCCGGGAAACTCGCTTGCCGCAAGCGCCGCCACCGCCCTCTCGTGCGCCGGGTTGCGGTAGGAATGCAGGAAGCAGACCGCGATCGCCTCGACCCCCGCTGCCGCTAACAAGGCAAGCTCGCGGCGCACTTCGTCCGCATCGAGTGGGCGCAACACGGTGCCGTCGCGGGTCATCCGCTCGTCGATCTCGCGGCGCAAGGCGCGCGGCGCGAGCGGCTCGGGGAACCGCAGGAACAGATCGTAGATGTCGTAGCGCTGCTCGATCCCCATCTCAACGCTGTCGCGGAAACCTTTGGTGGTGAGCAATCCGACCTTGACCCCGCGGCGCTCGATGATGGCATTGGTAACGAGGGTCGTCCCATGCACGAGCTCGTCGATTTCGGCGAATTGGATCCCGGCATCAGCGACGAGCTCGGCCAACCCGGCGAGTGCGCCCTCGGCGGGGTCGTGCGGCGTCGTCAGGCATTTGTGGAGCCGCACCGCACCGGTGAAGCAATCAACCAGGATGAAATCGGTGAAAGTGCCGCCGATATCGAGGCCGACCCGATAGCGCGAAACGCGCGGTCCAGCCGGCGAAACTGCGGCGCGTGCAACCTCAGTCATGGTGCCTCAAAACCAGCGGCGTATCGCGCGATTGTCGCATGGAGCCGCCGGGGAGTCATCTCGAAGCGACCCGAAATTGTGTTCCCTCTGCATTCGGCTATCATGATGCGGTGTCCAGAACCAACCCGGAGACATCCGTTATGAGCACGATAGATGCCAATCGCGTGATCCTGACCGGGGAAAATTCGGTTATTCGGCTCAGCCCTATCGACAGCGACAGCTTCACGACGAACGCCACCTTTTGGCGCATGCTGTCCTCGCCAGGCGGGCCGGGCCATGTTCTCTATTTGAAGAGCGAGCTGACCGAAGCTCGCTGGCGAATATACTCAGACAACATTGCAATGGCGCGTTGGCTCCAGTCCACGGTGCTGGGTGCCATCAATGCCGAGCTTCTCGATCTGACCATCGCTGTGACCGACGCGCAGTTCAGCAAGTCGGGTGATGCGCGTGACTTCTGGAGGGAACGTCTGGACAGCCGCGATGAAGAGATCGTCCTCACCTGGTATCAGATGGGTGAGCCGTTCCTGGTCCACACCCAGCCAAATACGGTCCCTGGGCGTCCCTATGGGATGTGCACGGTCATTGTCCCGGCGCTCGGTGCGCGGCTCACCCGCAATGGAATCGAGGCCAAAGGCCGGCCCTGGCCACGGGAGCGCGAAGGGCAACCGACCAGCACTTGCGTATTGGGACTGTGCGAAAGCTGGACGCAGCCAAGATAGGGCGATCCGCTGCCGCCATGGCTCCTATTGCTATGTCAAAAAATGCGGCGGCATTGGTCAATGCCTCGGCCGGCAGATTGGCGCAATGGAAAGCTCACGCGATCATGCGCGCCGCCGACGAGGCCATTGCGGGCGAGCTCGACGCGCATTTTCCACTCTATGTCTGGCAGACCGGCTCGGGCACGCAGACCAACAGGAACTTCAACGAGGTGTTGGCGAATCAAGCGATCTAGCTGCTCGGTGGTGTGATCGGCAGTAGGCTGCCGGTGCACCCCAATGACGACGTCAATATGGGACAGTCGTCTACCGGCACCTTCCCGACAGCGTTGCATCGCCGCGGTAAGGGAACTCGAGGAGCATCTGCTGCCGCAGTCAGGAGAATTTGGAGCTCAATACGTGGTGCCGATCATCATCAACAATTTCCTTCACTCGGCTCGGATGCTTGGCGACGCCTGCCAGAAGTTGCGGCATTTCTCGGTCGAGGGCACCCGGCTCAACCGCAAACGCATCGACGAAATGGTCAGCCGTTCGCTGATGTTGGTGACCGCGCTCGCTCCGGTGATTGGCTACGACAAGGCCTCGGCGATCGCCCGCAAGGCGACCGACGAGCATCTGACCTTGAAGGAGGCAGCGCTAGCGTCGGGCGCCATCGATGAAAGGCGGTTTGACGAGATCGTCGACCCAAAGAAGATGGTCGGGCATGGCGTCAAAGACAGCTGACCCGACGCCACGCGAACCATAACGAGCTCAGCGCGCCCCGGTAGACCGGCCGATCGCGCCCCATTACGGGCGCAGAACCAGCCCTTCCTGGGCCACGATGGTGTCGGGTCGAGCCGTCGCCGCGTCGGCGGCCACCTGGTCCATGAAGTCATCGTCGTGACCGGGGTCGTGATGGAAGATCACCAGGGTCTTCACCCCCGCCGCATTAGCCAGACGCACGCCCTCCTCCCACGTCGAATGGCCCCAATCCCGGTGGGAAAGGTATTCGGCGTCGGTATAGGAGGCGTCGTAGATCATCACGTCGGCACGGTCGATCAGCTTTAGCACATTGGGATCGAGCCCGTCCGGCCGATGCTCGGTATCGGTAATATACGCGACGGTCTTCCCGCTGTACTCGATGCGATAGCCGGTGGCATCGTTCGGATGGTTGAGCGGCCCGGTGCTGAGGCGAATGCCGGGGTAGGGGGTCAGAACCTCGCCGGCGGTAAAATCGAGAAAGTCGATCTTGGCAGTAAAGATCCCCATCGGGATCGGGAACAGCGGTGCGATCATCATGCTGTTGAGCACCGCTTCGATGCCCTTGCCGTTCAGGTGACCGGCCCAGATCCGGATTTTGCTCTGCGCATCGTAGCATGGGGCAAAGAACGGCAATCCGCAGATATGGTCGAAATGCGTGTGACTGTAAAATAGGTCCAGCTCGGCCGGCTGACCGCTGCTGATTAGCTCGTTGCCCAGCAGGCGCAACCCGGTTCCGCCGTCGAACACCATTAGATGCCGGCCGCAGCGGATCTCCACGCACGAGGTGTTGCCCCCGTAACGGACGGTATCGGGCCCCGGGCAGGCGATGCTGCCGCGTACGCCCCAGAACCGCACCGTATAATCCGAATGGACCAAGGGCCAATCCTGTCCTGCTGCTGCACTATATCGTCGAGTTTCCGGCAAAAGCTATACAGACGGGCCCTCTTCACCCGCAGTTCGCGAAATTTTTGGCCGTCTTTCTCTAAACCCGCCGTTAACCGATGCCGCGGTATCAAGAGCTCATCGCTCACTCAGACAGAAAGTTCCCCCATGTCCGAGGCCGATTATGAAGCCGCGGTAGCCGCGTACCTCCGCACCAAAGGCGTGACCCGTTGCCCGACCGTGTGTGTCGTTCCGACCCAGGCGACCGTCGCCGAGGCCGACCGGGCCGCATATCGCGACTACGTCGCGGCAAGAGAAGCCGCACGGCTCGAAAAGCAGAAAACTCTCCAACAGATCCTGCATCTCCCGCCACTGCCGATGTGACGCTAAACTCTCCTCCGGCGCCGCGGCGATCGGCCGAAGCGCTGACGAGGGCGAGGACGCATTCGCGCGGAAGGGCGAGCCGATGAACACCCGCGAGGTTTCGGTGCGCTGCTGCATCGTCGGCGGGGGTCCCGCCGGGATGATGCTGGCGTTCCTACTGGCCCGAGCCGGGATCGGGGTCCTGGTTCTCGAAAAGCACGCCGACTTCCTGCGCGACTTCCGCGGCGACACGATCCACCCCTCGACGCTCGAAGTCATGCACGAACTCGGCGTCCTTCAGGAATTCCTGCAGCGGCCCCATCAGGAAGTGCGGACGCTCGGCGGCCAGATCGGCGATACCTTTTTACAGCTCGCGGATTTTACCCATCTGCCGACCCATTGCCGGTTTATCGCGTTGATGCCGCAATGGGATTTCTTGAATTTCATCGCCGAGCAGGCAAGGCCCTATCCAAGTTTTCGCCTCGAAATGCAAGCCGAGGCGACTGCGCTTATCGAGGAGGGCGGATGCGTGATCGGAGTGCGCGGAGAGACTCCGCAGGGCGCCCTTGACGTTCGCGCCGATTTGGTCGTTGGTGCCGACGGACGACATTCGATCGTGCGCGAAGAGGCAGGTCTCGAGACCGTCGATCTCGGCGCTCCAATGGATGTGCTGTGGATGCGCTTGTCGCGGCATCCGACCGATCCGGGACAAACCTTGGGCCGGGTCGATGCCGGCAGGATCCTCGTGATGCTCAATCGCGAGGAGTATTGGCAATGCGCGTACGTGATCCCAAAGGGCGGGTTCCATCAAATACGCCAGGGTGGCTTGATGGCGTTCCGCGGCGAGATCGCGCGTCTCGCCCCTCACCTCGGCGATCGAGTCGGCGAACTCGCCGATTGGAACGGCATCAAGTTGTTGACCGTTGCTGTCGATCGCTTGCGGGTGTGGCACCGGCCGGGCTTGTTGTGCATCGGTGATGCAGCTCACGCGATGTCGCCGATCGGCGGCGTCGGCATAAATCTGGCCATTCAGGACGCCGTTGCGGCGGCCAATATCTTGGCCCCGCGCCTTCTGCAGGGAGCTCCCGGCAAGGACGACCTGCAGGCGGTCCAGCGCCGTCGGGAGTTCCCGACTCGCGCGACACAGCGGCTCCAGCTGCTCGTCCAGAACCGGGTTATCGGGCAGGTTCTGCAGAGCACCGAGAAACTGTCGCCGCCGTTGGCTCTGCGGCTGCTCGGGCAGTGGCCATTGCTGCGCCGTATTCCAGCCCGCCTGATCGGTATCGGGTTTCGCCCCGAACATGTCAACCTGCCCTCCGCCGCTTGATGCAGGGTAAGGATCGCGCTCTATTCTTCTTGTGACTTGGCGGCGGAATGGGCGGTCATCGAGTGCGTCCTCCCTTTGCCCGCGCAAAGATAAAACGTCCTGGCTGCCACAATAGGCGCGATTGGCCGCCGCCGATCGCGATCCGATTGCTGCCGATCTGATAGAACGCCTTTTACCATAGCTATTATCCTCGGTGATTACGCCGAGAACGCGGGGTTAAGACGGGTAGCCCGATTTCCGCCTCGCTCAGAGATGTCCCTATGTATCGCTCAGAGAACATCCAAGTGAGGGTGGCAAGAATTGGCAGACCGTTGATTGTCAATTGCGGATCAATATTCGGACAGACAATAGTAAGCGCATCGTTCACATCGTCTGTCCTCGAAAACGGGCGAAAGCCAACGTACAAACAGTCCACGATTTGCTGGGCATTTTGTTGGTAGTGACTCGGGCCTAACGGCACCTGTTATCTACCACTTTTTAATCAAGTTTTAGCCATAAAGTACGATGGCCATATTGACGGACAAATGACGATCTTTTGACCTTGACCCTTGGTGGCGAAGTAACATATTGTAACGATTGTAACCAAATGTAACTAAAAGGCCCCCGATATGTTACATTGGACCTCCGAAATTAAAATCGCGACACAACGTAGCGCTTCCAAGGACGACCCGGAAGCGGCGGTTGCCGAATTTATCCGTAAGAGAGGAGTTACCCGCTGCCCGACCGCCTGCGTTCTGCCAACGCAAGGCCTGGTCGCGGCGGCCGATCGGGTCGCATTGAAAGAGCACGCAATCGAGCGCGACCGAATCCGCCGCGCGAAGCTGGCCGCTCGTTACCGTTCGCTTTGCGAGGCGGGCCTGCCGGTATCGGACGAAAGATAGTCGATCGGCTGCCCCGGCCGCGAGGCTTGGCCGTCCCGGCCAAGCCTCCGTCCGCGGTAGCTGTGGATTACTCCGGCAAGCGCGTCGACTGCCAAGCCACCATCTGCCAGTGACCGCCTTTATTGGCGTAGACATCGGTGAACCTGACGCCGAAGCTGTTGGGGCGGCCGCCGGACATGACCCTAATGCGGCACGCTCCGGTCAGCACCACCGTGTCCCCGAAATCCTGCGCCTTGACATCGGACGGTTCGACCGCCGTGTAGACGGTGGCGCCGGATTCCATGTTGCCGATCAGGCTCTGCTTCGTGTCGAGGCGTGCCGAGGAATGTGTATAGACAAGCTCGTCGGCCAGCAGCGCATTCAATGTGGCTACATCCTTTTGCGCCATTGCGGTCATGCGCTTCTTGTCGAGATCGATGATCATCTGTCGGTTGTCTGCCATTGGTTCTCCCCCTTTGAAATCCGACGACCCGCGGATCAGCGGGCCATCAACACCAGCTTGCCCTGCAAGTGACGGGCCTCGCTGACCCGGTGTGCCTCGGCCGCGTCAGCGAGTCTATACTGGGTGATTGCCGGCGGCCAGACTGCACCGGCACCGTAGAGAGCCAGCATCCTTTCAAGGTGTGCACGGTCGCGCTTGACATTCGGGCGCAAGACTTGGACATCCTTGCGGGTCGGCTGGAATCCCGCCGGAGCCGGCGCAATCCAGACCAGCCGCCCGCCCGGCTTCAGAACCGCATAAGACCGAACCTGGACCTCGCCGCCAACGGTGTCGAACACGACGTCGCAATCCTGAACCGCCGCAGTGAAATCCTGCGTATTGTAGTCGATAACACGGTCCGCCCCGAGGCTGCGGACATAGTCGTGATTGCGGCCGCTGGCGGTCGTGACCACCGTGGCGCCGAGGTGCTTAGAAAGCTGGATCGCGAAGCCGGCAACACCTCCGGCGCCGCCTTGGATCAAGATCGTTTCACCAGGTTTGAGCTTAGCGGTATCCTCGATCGCCCACAACGCAGTCAGGCTGGTCAATCCCAGAGCCGCCGCCTCGGCATGGCCGAGCCGTTCGGGTTTCTTGGCGATGATTGCAGCCTTGATCGCGATTTTTTCGGCGTAGCAGCCCTCGATACCCTGGTCGGTGACCCCGAACACCGCGTCACCGGCGGAGAAATCGGTGTCGCCGGTGCCGAGCGCACTGACGACGCCTGAGAAGTCGCGGCCGAGGATGTGCGGGAATTTGAGATTGTGACCTGGCCCGCCCAGTCGCACCTTGTAATCGGCCGCATTGATGCTGGCCGCGTGAATATCGACCACGACCTCGCCAGGAGCGGCGGTCGGGTCCGCTACCTCGCCCACGCGCAACACTTCCGGCCCGCCATGCTTTGTCAACAGCACTGCCTTCATCGTCTCCTCCTGCCTCTCACTGCTGCTGCAGAAACTCGATCAAGAGTGCGCTCACTCGTTCCGGCTGCTCTTGCTGCACCCAATGGCCGGCACCATCGATCAGGTGGCAACCCAGCATCCGCGTGCACGCGCTCTCTTGCATCCGCTCGAAATTGCCGGGGCGCTGGTAAGTTCCCCAATCGCTCTTTCCTGCAATGAAGATCGCGGGCACGTCAATAGTCCGGCCAGAGAACAATTGCAGTTCGCTGCCGTATCTGCGCTCCGTCCGGCTCCGG